>ERZ869936.169-NODE-169-length-81532-cov-8.157922_pt1 | contig 81532 bp, 52 predicted proteins | sample MGYA00520876_ERZ869936 | MGnify/ENA primary metagenome ERZ869936 (study PRJEB32218, sample SAMN09650985) | biofilter metagenome | isolation source: enrty point of leading RO module | place: Saudi Arabia: Thuwal, RO plant located on Red Sea | collected 2016-02-17 ... | reverse complement strand
CTCCTTATAGCGCAACCCCTTCTGACACATGGCGCAAAAAGCTGGCAAGCGAGGGAGAAGCACCAGAAGTTTTTACAAGCAGCGCCGGCCGCCCCTTCTTGACCCGATGACGAAGAACCCTCGCTTGCGCTTCGGGCTGGTGTGGGCAGGGTCGCACCTACTCCGAGGCGGCAGCCCGCCGGGCAGTTAGCATCGAAGCCAGGAACAGCAACCCCGCGATGGCAATATAGACCACGGCCGTCGAGGAAAGAATTTGACTCATGGAGAGTCCGCGATCGACCAGCGCGCCCGGGACGGCCGCCCCGACACCGGCGGCCAGCCAGCCGATCATGTTGGTAAAGCCGACCGCCTTTCCTCGCGACTCGGCAGGCACGACGTCATAGAGCGAGGCCCAGATATTCGAGTCGTATACGCCCTTGCAAAAACCGAATGCCGTCATGGCGATCAGCACGATATTCAATTCCGGCGTTGCACCCACCCAATAAATGAAGGGAGCCCCGAAGATCAGCCCCAATCCTTGAACCGCGCTGCGTCCTCCCGCGCGGCGCTGCCCCCATCGATCGGCCAACACACCACCCACGACGGCGCCGATCATGCTGGCCGCCTGCATGAAGAAATATGCAGAGAAAGCGGCCGAGGCGAGATTGAGCTCGTACTTCTCCTTCAAGAAGGTAGGCATCCAGGTCATGAACACGAAGGCGACGAAATTCGCGCCGCAAAAGGCGGTCACCAGCAGCAGCGCTGCGGGATTTTGAACAAGTTGCCACCCGGATTTGAATACGTCGACAAAGGTGGCCAGGGCCCCCGCGAAGAAACCCTGGTTTGCTGCCGCCGCCGGCCGAATCGTTGGATGCACAGTGTCCAACTCGCCGGACTCCCGGCGTTCCGCCTCGTTTCGCAGGGGCTCGCGCAGGAAGAACGCCAGCACGATGCCGAGTGCAACACCGGCCGCCCCGAGGATTACGAACGGGTAACGCCAATCCCCGGTAACGTATGCCATCCAGCCGGCGAACGTCGAGCCCCCGATGGTGCCGGCATAGACGCTTGTCTGGTGCAAACTCATCGCGCGGCTGCGCGTACGTTTAGAGTGGTAGTCGCTCAGCAACGACATCGAAGCGGGAAAGTAGAACGTCTCACCGAATCCCTCCGCCCCGCGCACAAAGATGAATTGCCAGGGCCGGGTGCACGCCGCGGTGAACCCCGTGACGATGCTCCACACATAGAGCCCGCCCAGAATGAGCATCTTCCGGGAGGTCCGATCGCCGACGCCGCCAGCTAAGGGAGCCGAGATGGCATAGACCCACATGAAGGCCGAAGCGATGAGCCCCTGCTGCTCCTTGGTAAAGTCGAACTCGTCTTCAAGGATCGGCAAGACGGCATTGATCGCCAGCCGGTCGGCGTAGTTGAAGAAGCAGATAAACCACAGCATGCCCACGACGGCCCAGGGATACCAGGAGCGGCGCGGGCGGCCGTTCGTCGTGGGTGCGGTCGGTTCGTGCTGCATCAAGCGCTCCGCCAAAGACGCACAAGAAGGGCCAGCCACCCTCTTGCGGGAAACCGCAAAGCGGCAAGATTACCGCGAAAACCCGGTGACAGCAAGCCGCCGCATCCTGCTCCTAGTCTCCGCGCTGCGCTGGTTCTCGCTGTTGCGATGCCTTCTATTGCTGCACGCGCGACACGCTGACCACGCAACACTCGGTGATCGAAAGGTCGCTTCCGCTGTCGCTGTTCGACGGCCAGACGATCCAGAGCGCCACGTGGCACCTGTCGTGCGGCAACGACATCCTCACGTCCGCGATGGAACACGTGCCCGAGCGGCGAAGCTGGTGTCGGCTGCCCTGAGCGGCCCGGCGCTGGTGCCCGTCTGGTGGCGACGCCGGCGGGACGAACGCACCCCGCAAGCCGCATAGCGGTGGCGAGTTACAACTCGCGGCCCGATTTGTCAGCTTTTTTGGGAATATTTTCCGCAAGTTTCTGCGAATTAGCGCTGGATTGCGCACAATGGCACCCCCATCGGTGTTGCATAACTCGGGACGCGAGGCTTTGCTAGAGAAGACTGCACAAATCGGAACAGCCAGGGACTTGTTGGCAGTACCGACGCGAATGATTTCGCACCGTGATTGACTACCCGAACCGCTGAGTACTGCTGAATGCCATCGCCCCCCCTCGCGCTCACGTTGCGCTCGCTCCTCGCTGTTTGCCTGCTCACGCTCTCGACCGCGTCGCTCTCGGCGGCCACGCTCACGGTCGACGGCGATGCCACCGACTGGGGCTTCACCGTTGCCGACAACAACGGCAGCACCTTCGTCCCCGACGGCTCGCTGAACCTGGTCGGCCTGTTCGTCGAGGACTCCGACGACCTGGCCGGCGACTACGAGCCGGTCGGTCCCTCGCTGGGCGGACAGAACTACGATTGCGAAGTGCTCGCTGCGGCCGTGCAGGGGTCCGATTTGCACTTGATCGTCGTCAGCGGCCAGCGCCCCGACAACGGACTGACGCGCTATGCCCCCGGCGATCTGCGGATCACGACCTCGGCGGGCGTGTTCGGCGTCGAAATGGGCGGCGGCCCCGGCGGCGGACCGGGCACGATGCAGGTAGGGGGCGAAACGGGCTCCACCTACACGCTCGACAACGACGGCTACTCCGTGAGCCACGCGGACGCCGCGCCGGCTCAAACCGTCGGCTCCGTGTGGGCAAACCCCAACTGGATTTTCGATCTGGTTCCCCCGACCGGCGAGACGCAACTCGACATCTCGGGCGGCGGCACCTACGTGGGCGACGCCACCTTCCGCTTCACGCGCGACATGGTGACCACGCAGCACTCGATCATCGAGCTGTCGATCCCGCTGTCGTTCTTCGGCGGCGCGATGATCAACGGCATCGCTTACTATCCGGCGTGCGGCAACGACGAACTGGTGCTCGACACGCAGTTCGTGCCCGAACCGTCGACCTTCGGCCTGGCAGCCCTGGCCGCCGTGGCACTGATGCCGTGGTGGCGCCGCCGCCGCGGTCGATAGAGCGAGCGGATCTGGCTCAATCGCCGGAGTTTTCAGCAGGCGTGTCACGCCACAGCCAGCGGAGCGAATCGGGCAGGATGGCCCCGCCGTGCTTGCCGTTGTGGCCGCCGTCTCCGTATTCGAAGCGGTAGTCGTAACCGGCGTACTCAAGCGCCTTGGCCATCTGCTGGTTCGCCAGCGGCCAATTGCCGTGGGCGTTGTCCAAGTCGCCTGAGCCGTCCTGCAGGAAGACGCGGATCGGCTTGCGCTCGGTCTTGCGGATCAGGGCCGGATAGACGTGGCCGCCGCGAATGTTGGTGAAGCTGCCCACGTGGCTGAGCACCTTCTGAAACAGGTCGGGCCGCTCCCAGGCCGCCGTCCAGGCGCAGATGCCGCCCGAGCTGATGCCGCAAATCGCGCGGCGCTCGGGCCGCTCGGTGAGGTTGTACTCCTTGCCCACCTCGCGCAGGATTTCGCGCTCCAGGAAGTCGGCGTACTGCGGGCTGAGCGTGTCGTACTCGAAGCTGCGGTTCACCCGGGGCTTGCCGTCGGGCGTCTCGGCCGGCACCACCCCGGGATTGATGAAGATGCCGATCGTCACGGGCATCTCGCCCTTGTGAATCAGGTTGTCGAACACGATCGGAACGCGAAAGCTCTTCTTCTCGTCGACGTAGTTGCCGCCGTCTTGAAACACCATCACGCAGGCCGGCTCCGACGCGTCGTACTGCTGGGGCACGTACACCCAGTAGTCGCGCTGGGTCTCGGGGAACACCCGGCTCGTCCAATGGTGCTGGGTCACCGTGCCCTGCGGCACGCCTTCCTGCCGCTTGGAGTCGGGCCCCAACTCGTAGTCGTCGGCCGCCTGACAGGTCGCCGCGGCAAGGATCGCTAGTGCCAGCCAAACACAGGTCGAGGAGGGACGCGCGTGCATGATCGGAGGGTCCTGGTTTCGGGAGTTGTGGGGCCGTCGCCATGAAGTGCGACGGTCGGGGGCCCTCAGGCTAACTCGCGGCTACGGTGCTCGCAAGCGCGGGCGAGTGCGGCCTAGGAAACGACACCCAGGCACGATAGAACGAACGTGCGATTTGCAGCGTAGAATAGGGTATCGGGCGGGCCGCGGGCGGCGGTCTGGTTAGCAAAAAACTGGCAGGCGCGGCGTGCACGAGCAGCGTCCGGGACGATGCGGCTTCTAAGCTACAACATCCACAAAGGAATCGGCGGGCGGGACCGGCGCTACGATTTGGCGCGGATCATCGACGTCATCGAGCAGGAAAACCCCGACCTGATCTGCCTGCAGGAAGTCGACCACAACGTGCGCCGCTCGCGGTTTCACGACCAGCCGCAGTTGCTGGCCAAGCACTTCAACGCCGCCGCGCACCTGAAGCAGACCACCGTGCGGCTCAAGACCGGCGGCTACGGCAACCTGATTCTGTCGCGGTGGCCGATGTTCGATTGCCACCAGGTCTCGCTGAAAATGAACAGCAAGAAGTCGCGCGGCGCGCAGATGGCCGTCATCGACACGCCCGAGGGCCATCTGCACCTGGTGCACTGGCACCTGGGTCTGGCCGAGAAAGAGCGACACTGGCAGGTCGATCACCTGTTGAATCACCACCTGTTCCGCCGCGCCGGCGACTTACCCGTGCTGATCGCGGGCGACTCGAACGACTGGCGCAATACGCTCGCCAGCGGACCGTTCGCCAGGCACGGCTTTCAGCAGATGACGGCGCCGATCTCGCGGTTTCGCTCGTTCCCGGCGTACTTTCCAATGGGAGCGCTCGACAAGGCGTTCTATCGCGGAAACGTCTTTCTGCGCCATGCCCGTGTGGTGCGCAGTGCCATGGCGCGGCGAGCCAGCGACCACCTGCCGCTGGTGATCGACTTCCATCTGTCGGAAGACCACCTGACGGCTGCGCTAAACGGCCACGCCTAAGAGATGCGGCGACGCGTGAGAATAGAGCGAGGGCTTACTTCTCTCCCAGCGCGTCCTTGATCAGGGCGTCCATGTCGAACTCGCCCGTTTCCATGGCGTCGAAGACGCTGTCGCGGTTGACCTTGGCGTCGAACTGGTCGAGCCGCTCGAGGATCTTCTCGATCTCGTCGGACGAGTATCCCTTTTCGCTAAGCCACGCTTTGAGCTCGGGGTGTTGCTTGGCCATGAGATTGCCTCGCCAGATGCGACAAACCAGGAAGACGGACGACCGTCAGCAAGACGTTATCACGATTGTAGTTCCGATTCGCCGAAGCGGCAATTCTGGGTTGCCTTGGCGATGCGACCGCTACAGGTCCAACACCTCGCCGCCGCGTCCCTGCTGAATCAGCGGCACATAGGTCTCCAGCTCTTTCTGCGTGGCCTCGTCGGTAAGGTCGACCGTGGCGCGGCGTTCGGCGGACATATAGGCCGCCATCGTCAGCTTGACGATGTCCAAACCGTAGTGCCAATCGAGCAACGGAGGATGCGTGCCGGCGAAAGCCTCGACGGCGTCCTCGTTCTCGTCGGTATAGCCGTACAAGTCGGCCTCGTTGTGGTGCACGGCCAACAGTCCTCGGCTCGATTGTGACTTCTCGAGCGCCAGCTCGGAGTCAGCCGTGGCCGAAGCCGCCGCGTCGCCAATAAAGATCTCCAGCGGCGAGCGGAGCGTGTTCATTTCAAAGGCGTAGCCGGGGCCGATTCCGTCGAGCGCCAGCCGCAGGCCCTGCTTGTCGTACATCCACGAGACGGTGAACTGGGCCTTGGAGATCTGTTTGCTCTCGGGATTGCGAAAGGTGACGATGCCCGTGGCGAAGTCTTCGGCCGGCGTTTTCGTGTAGTCGACACCGTGCTGGTCCTGCAATTGCTTGCGCCAGCGGGGCTGCCCCCACTTGAGCAGCGACAGATCGGCCATCACGCTTTCGGGCACGAGGAAGCGGGCGTCCTTGTCCGGCGGCGTCAACGCATACCAGCCGACCGCCAGGCAGTGGCAGCCCATGTCGCTCATCACGCCGCCGCCCTGCCGGGTCGGGTCCCAAAACCAGGCGTTGTGCGGACCGGCGTGCTCTTCGCTCGAGCGGGCCAGCACCGGGGCGCCCATGGTCTTGATGATCGGGGCCAACTGCGAGCGATGCGCCCGAATGGTCTTCATGTGCAGTTGGTTCTCGAAGTAGACGTGCTTGAGGTTCACGCTTTCGACCAGCGACAACAGATGGCGAGCCTCGGCCAGATTGCGGGCCAGCGGCTTTTCGCAGATCACGCCCTTGAGCGGGGCGCCCGCCTTCACGGCGTCGACCATCTCTTCGACCATTTCCACGCGCAGGAAGTTGGGTGCGAAGATGGCGATCACGTCGACGTACTGGGCCATCTCCTTGATGCTGGTAAAGATGCGTCCCTCGCCCAAGCCGTGCTGTTTGACGTAGGCGGCGAGCTGCTCGGGCGGGCGGCGCGAGAACAGCCCGGCCACCTCGACGCCGCGGACTTGGCGCAGGGCCTTCAACTGAAACGTGGAAATGAATCCTCCGCCGACAATGCCGTATCGCAACACGTTGTTCGACTCCTGAATAATCCGCACTTGGCGCCTGGTGCGCCGCAAGAAAGCGACGTTGCCGCAGGAGCGAGCCGGTGGGTCACACGGGTCGCGATCCGCGGTAACGTGTTTGTAGAGGAACGCCCCCGGCGCGGCAACCGCCTGGCGCGTCGCCCTTGCCGCCGGCCTCAGGAAATCGCGATGGCTATCCACGCCCGGCTTCGCGCAACTGCCGCCGGGCGTATTGGGCACCGGAGCCGGTGGGCTCGAGCCGCAAGTAGGCCTGCCAATGCTCGACCGCTTCGTCGGTGAGGCCGAGATCTTCGAGCGTGTCGGCCAGGTTGTAGTGGGCATCGGCGTAGTGCGGAAACAGCCGCAGAGCCTGGCGGTAGGCTTCGACGGCCTCTTCGTCTTGATCGTTGTAGGTCAGCACGGTGCCGAGATTGTTCCAGGCTTCCCAGAAGTTGGGGTCCAGCTCGAGCACCTGCCGGTAGCGCTCACCGGCCTGCGCGTATTGGCCGAGCGAGCAGAGCACGTTGGCCAGGTTGAAGCAAACTTCGGCCGAAGGCCCACCCACCAGCAGCGCCTGGCGATAGGCCGAGGCGGCCTGCGCATGATCGCCGCGATCTTCCGCCGCGCAACCGACGGCGAACCACTCCTCGGCGCTGCGCGAGCGGGCCGCGAGCGGCAGCGATGGCGTCTCGGCTTCCTGGGAGCGATCGGCGAACTCGAACAACATCTGCCCGAGCGGATCGGCGAGCTGGCCGCTGTCGAGCCGGACCACCAACTGATGCGAGTGCTCGAGCGTGGTCAGTTGCGCAAGCGGGTCTTCGGCGCCCAGCCATTTGCGCAGCCGCGAGAGGCTTTGCCGCAATCGGGCGACGCTGATGCCTGAACGCACCAGTTCGTACAGGCTCTTGGCTCCGGCGACGTGGCGAAAATCGAAGTAGCGAATCCCGTCGACGGTGTCGGCCGGCTCGATCAGGCCGGCCCGCAGCCAGGCATCGAGCCGCTGTCCGGGAATGCCCAGCAGGTGGGCCAACTCGCGCAGGGTGAACTGGCCCTGCAGTCGCTCGGTCGAGCAACGCAAGCGGGCCAGCAACTCTTCCTCGGGCAGGATCTCGACGTCGAAACCCTGCTTCGCCAGCGCCAGCGCCTTGCGCAGCTTGCTGGTGGGGCGACCGTCGGGCGAGAGCGGCCAACCGCCGCGGCCGATGACGACCACCGTGGGCTCGCGCGTGATCGAGCGGGTATAGACGCCGCCGTGGGCATCGATCAACTGCTCGGCTTCGCGGCGGGTCATCGAGGCCAGGCGGCCGGCCAGGGCTACCCGTTTGCCTTCCAAGCCACGACCGCTTGCCAATGTTTGGACCACGCTTCCACTCCGTTGTCACGTCTGTCGTTGCGGCACGTCTGTCGTTGCGGCCGAGCCGGCAAGGGGCGGCCGCGAACCGCACTACGAGGATTTTCGCTTGCGGGCGGTCGATTGTCGCCTGCTGCCGGCCATTTTTTTGGCAGGCTTCGTCTTTTTCGCGCTGCCCTCGGCCTTGCCCAGGCTTTGCTTCAGGGCGTCCATCAGGTTAATGACCGGCACTTCCTCCTCGGCCGGCGTGGCGACGACTTCCTTGCCCTCGATCTTGGCGTTAATCAGCTCGGTGAGCCGCTTGGTATGCAGATCTTCGTACTTCGCAAAGTCGAACGACTTCGAAGTGGAAGCGTCGATCAGCATCTCGGCCAGCTTGAGCTCCTGCTTCGAGACCTCCGATTCCTTGACGTCGTCTTTGAACGTGTCGGGCTTGCGCACCCGGGCATCGTAGTTGAGCATCGACATCATCAACAGCCCGTCGATCGGCCGCACCAGCACCACCTGGTCTTTGCCCGAGAAGACGACGCGGGCCACGCCGTAGCGGTCGCGGCTGGCCATGGCCTCGTGCAGCACGGCGTACGGCTTTTGTCCCACCGGCGTGTCGGGCACGAGGTAGTAGTGGCGCCCGTCGAGATAGATGTCGTCCAGGGCGTCGGGCTCGATGAACTCCTCGATGCTGATGGCACGATCGTTTTCGGTGCGCATCTTTTCGAGTTCTTCGGGATCGAGGATCGTGTACTGCCCCTTGGCGTACTCGTAGCCCGAGACGATCTCGTCCTTGCTCACCTCGCCGTGGATGGGGCAGACCTTCTGATAGCGAATGCGGCTGTGGCAGGCCGAGTGCAACTGGTTGAAGTGCACCTCGCCGCCGCCGCTGACGGTGGAATTGAAGGCCTGCACCGGAACCGAGACGAGGCTCAGCTTCAGGTAGCCTTTCCAGCTCGAACGCATGGCCATTTTCGGTATGCCCTTCTCAGAGGCGACGCACCTTCCTTGGGCGTGATCCTTGCACGGAGTTCCCGTATTAAACCTAGTGCGTGCTAGCACTGCAAGCAACGTGCCGCGGGCCGCCATTTGCAACGCTCAATCGGGATACAAGGGTTCTGACGACGTTCCCGTAAAGTTGCATCAGCGCGGGGGCGTGCCGACGAAGACAGAAAGGTACAGCACACGCCGCCCAGGACGCGCACGGCGGGGCAACCGCGCAACACAAGGAGGCACTTGGCGCATGACACGGTCTTCAGTCGCTCACGCCGTCTGCGCGTCGCTCATGCTGTTGTGCGTCGCCCCATCACCCGTCCTGGCCGATGGCCCCCTCCTGCCGGGCTTTGCCGCCGACACCACGCCGGCCGCTCCCACGAAGAGACCGGAGACCAAGCCCGCGCCCGAGGCGAAGCCTGCACCCGCGGCAAAGCCACCGGCAGCCCGTCAGGCCCCGCGCACGCCGGCCGGCACTCCGCGATGGCGTGCGAACCGGGTACCGAGCAAGCCGCCCGCTGCTCAGCCGAGTGCGCAGCCGACGAGGAAGCAGCCCGCGCCGCAGGCCAACAGCGTTCCGCGGCAACAGCCCGCGGCCTCGCGTTCGCCGGTGAAGACGCCGGCGCCGACGGCGCGACCCGCGCCCTCAAAGCGCCCGCCGGCAGGCTACGTGCCGTATCGCAGTCGGGCGACGCAGCAGCAAGGCCCGCAGCAGCGCGTGCCGAATGCCGCGACGTATCCGCGTCAGGGCGCCACGCGGACCCCGGTGCCGCAGTCCCGCACGTATCAGCGTCCGGTCCCGCGACCGGGCACTCCGGCGGCGAGCGTGCAGCAGCGGGGCGGCTATCGCTACGGCCAGCCCAACGCGGGCAACCGGTATCGAGCGCCGGCGACGAACACGCGCCAGGCGGCGCCCCGGCCGGGAAGTCGCCAACCTGCCCGCTCGGCCAGCCGGCAGCCGAAGGAGCCGGTGCCGATGCATCCGTGGGACGCGGTGCGGCGCAATCGCTAGCGTCGGGCGAGTCGCCCGATCGGTCTACATCGTCCAGTCGTCGGGAAGCACGGCGCCGCGCTGCACGCAGATGATGCCGTCGCGAATGACCCACTCGGGACTTTCGTCGGTCCAGTCTTCGGTGGTTTGCAGTTCGCGGTCGTTCGAGATGCGAACGTTCGAGCCGATGCGGCAATTCTTGTCGATGATCGCCCCGGCGATGTAGGTGCCGTTGCCGATGCCCAGCCGCGGCGTGCCCTCTTGGTCGGCCTGGGCCATCTCGCCGGCCGTTTCGTAGCTGTCATGGCCCATCAGCACCGAATCGCGAATCGTCACGTTGCGTTCGATGCGGCAGCGCACGCCGATCACGCTGTTCTCGATCTCGCAGCCGTCGGCCACGAGGCTGTTGCGCACCGTCACGCCATCGAGCCGCGAGGGAGCCAGGTAGCGCGCCCGGGTGTAGATGGGCGCCGCGGCCGAGGCCAGATCGAACGGCCGGTCGACCGCCGCCAGCGTGAGGTTCGCTTCGTAGAACGAACGAATCGTGCCGATATCTTCCCAGTAGCCGTCGAACAGGTCGACCTGCACGCGGTGCGTCTCGGCGGCGGCCGGAAAGATCTCGTGCCCGAAGTCGCGATGCTGCGTCTCGTTGAGGATCGAAACCAGCTTGTCGCGATTGAACAGATAGATGCCCATGCTGGCCAGGCAATCGCGGCCGCGGCTCTCGATGCCCCGGGCGTCGATCCAGGAGGGCTCCATGCGGATCGTGTCGATCTCCTTGTCGGTCTGCGGCTTTTCGAGAAAGCCCATCACCCGGCCTTCGTCGTTGACGCGCATCAGCCCCATGCTGCGCGCGGTTTGCCGGTCGACGGGCATGCCGGCGATCGTCATGTCGGCGCCCGACTCCTGGTGGGCGGCGATCATCTTGCGATAGTCCATGCGATAGAGCTGGTCGCCGGAGAGCACGAGCACGTAGTCGTACTCGGCCTGGTCGATATAGCGGAGGTTTTGCCGCACGGCGTCGGCGGTGCCCTGGTACCAGTTCTCGGTGTCGAGCGTCTGCTGGGCGGCCAGAATTTCGACGAAGCCTTCGCCGAACTGGTCGAAGGCGTACGTGCGGCGAATGTGCCGGTGCAGGCTGACCGAGTTGAACTGGGTCAGCACATACATGCGGTTCAGGCCGCTGTTGATGCAGTTCGACAGCGGAATGTCGATCAGACGGTACTTGCCCGCCAGCGGCACCGCCGGCTTCGAGCGATAGTGCGTCAAAGGATAGAGCCGGGTCCCGCGTCCGCCGCCGAGAACCAGGGTCAATACATTCCGCATGCGAGTTCCTCGTGTGTTGAGCGCCGGCGGGCAAACGCCGCGGCGATGTATCTAATCGTGGGTTGCCTGGCCCGGGACGGCGAAGCCTACCCTTTGACGACAAAATTGACCATCCGCCCCGGCACGACGATCACCTTGGCCACCGACTTGCCGTCGAGCAGCTCGGCGATGCGCGTGTCGTCGCGGGCCGCCTGTTCCAGCAATTTGGCGTCGGCATCCGACGGCACCGTGATGCGGGCCCGCAGCTTGCCGTTGATCTGCACGGGCACCTCCTTCGTGTCCTCGCGAATTGCCTCGGGATCGAACGTCGGCCAGGGCTCGTAGGCCAGTGACTCCTTGTGACCCAGCAGTTCCCAGAGCTCCTCGGCCAGATGCGGCGCCAGCGGCGCGAGCAGCAGCATGAGCTGCTCCATGGCCGACTTGGGGCGCACGTCGCACTTCAGGAAGAAGTTCGTGAACTCCATCATCTTCGAGATCGACGTATTGAAGGCCATCCGCTCCAGGTCCTGGGTGACGCCCTGGATGGTTTTGTGCAGCACGCGGTTTTGCTCGGCCGTGGGCTCCACTTCCTGCACGGCCGCGTTGAGCTCGACGTTTTCGGCCCGTTCGTTGACGATCATGCGCCACACGCGGTCGAGAAAGTTGCGCACGCCGCCGGTACCTTCCATGCTCCAGGGCTTCGTGGCTTCGAGCGGGCCCATGAACATCTCGTACAGCCGCAGCGCGTCGGCACCGTATTCGCGCACCACCTGGTCGGGATTCACGACGTTGCCGCGGCTCTTCGACATCTTGTAGGCGCGGCTCTCCAGCCGAATCTCGGGTTGGGCCTTCAGCACGAAACTGTCGCCCGACTTCTCGGCCTCCTCGGGCGCCACCCGCACGGTCTCCACGGCCTCGCGCGACGTCTTGACGACCGGATTCGACTCGTCTTCCGAATCGACCAGCTCCGCGCTGGTCCAGGCACCCTGGCAGATCTTGTAGCCGGTCAGCTCCACTTCGCCCAGGATCATGCCCTGGTTGATGAGCTTCTGAAACGGCTCGATCGTGGTGATGTAGCCGCGATCGTACAGCACCTTGTGCCAGAATCGCGCGTACAGCAGATGCAGCACGGCATGCTCGGCACCGCCGATATAGATGTCGACCGGCATCCAGGCCTTTTCCACCTCGGGATCGACCAGGGCCTGGTCGTTCTTCGGGTCGAGAAACCGCAGGTAGTACCAGCACGAGCCGGCCCACTGCGGCATGGTGTTCGTTTCGCGCTTGTAGCGCTGGCCGTCGATCGTCACGTACAGCCAGCTCTCGGGCGCTTGATCGAGCGGCGGCTCGGGGCTGCCGTGCGAATGGAAGTCGACCATCTCGGGCAGGTCGATCGGCAGCTCGTCGGGCTCGACGGTGCGCATCAGGCCGGTCGGCTTGCCCTCGGCATCGAGCTCGTGCAGCACCGGGAACGGCTCGCCCCAGAAGTGCTGCCGACTGAAGAGCCAGTCGCGCAGCTTGTAGTTGACCGCCTGGCGACCTTGCCCGCGCTCGGCCAGGTCGGCGGTGATCTTCTGCTTGAACTCGGCGGTGGCCAGTCCGTCGTACGAACTCGAATTGACCGCCGTGCCTTCGCCGGAAAAGACGCGCTCGCCGCTGATCACCTTCTCGCGATTCACGCCGGGAGTGTCGCCGGGATCGACGACCGGCACGATCGGGATGTCGAACTGCGCGGCAAACTCGAAGTCGCGCTCGTCGTGCGCGGGCACGGCCATGATGGCCCCGGTGCCGTAGCTGGCCAGCACGTAGTCGGCAATCCAGATCGGCACGGGGCGCGAGTTGGCCGGATTGGCCGCAAACGAGCCGGTGAACACGCCGGTTTTCTCCTTGGCAAGGTCGGTGCGGTCGATATCGCTCTTGCGGGCCGCCTGTTCACAGTAGGCTTTGACGGCCGTTTCCTGCTCGGGCTGGGTCAGCCGGGGCACCAGCGGATGCTCGGGCGCGACGACCATGTACGTGGCACCAAACAGCGTATCGGGCCGGGTGGTGTAGACGCGAATCACGTCGTCGCCGGGCTCTTTGGGAAAGCCGCCCGCGGGCCGTTCGTTGCGCCAGTTCTTGAACTCCTGCGGCGACGGCTTGCCCGCCGGGCCGAACGCGCTGCCGATGAAGAAGTCGACTTCGGCTCCGGTGCTGCGGCCGATCCAATTTCGCTGCAGGGCCTTGATGCTGTCGGACCAGTCGAGCGTTTCGAGGTCCTTCTCCAGCCGGTCGGCATAGGCCGTGATCCGCAGCATCCACTGCCGCAGCGGCATCCGCACCACCGGGTGACCGCCCCGCTCGCTCACGCCGCCGACGACCTCTTCGTTGGCCAGCACGGTGCCCAGCGCCGGACACCAGTTCACCGGAGCCTCGGATTGGTAGGCCAGCCGATGGGCGTCCTGATAGCGCCGCACGGCCTCCTCGCCCACGGCGGAGACGTCGTCGGGAATCGGCAGCTCGGCGATTGGGCGGCCGCGTTGCTCGTCGGCGTCGAACCAGGTATCGAACAGCACCAAAAAGATCCACTGCGTCCAGCGGAAGTAGTCGGGGTCGGTCGTGGCCAGCTCCCGGTCCCAGTCGTAGCTGAAGCCGAGCATTTGGAGCTGCCGGCGGAAGGTGGCGATGTTCTTCTCAGTGGTCACCCGTGGCGGCGTGCCGGTCTTCTTGGCGTGCTGCTCGGCTGGCAGGCCGAAGGCGTCCCAGCCCATGGGGTGCATCACGCTGCGCCCGCGCATGCGGTGATAGCGCGAGATGATATCGGTGGCCGTGTAGCCCTCGGGGTGGCCGACGTGCAGGCCGTCGCCGCTGGGGTAAGGGAACATGTCGAGCACGTAGAGCTTTTTGCCCTCGGGCATTCGCCCGGTAGCAAAGGTCTTGTGCTCGGCCCAGTAGCGTTGCCACTTCGGTTCAATGACGGCCGGGTTATAGCGAGGCATGACGCAAGCAAATGGATTGCGGGAGGATAGAGACTCAGGGAGGTGCGAGACGCTGCTGGCCGCCTGAGTAACTAGAGAAGCCCCCGATTTTAGCGGTTCGCGCAATAATCGGCAAACGCGTGACGCGGCACGCTATCGCCACGAAACAGGGCGATCGCGTCACCCGTGTTGCGCCGTCGCGTGCAGGTTTTGACGCGATGACCTTCCGACTTTTCTTGACTTCCCACCAGGCTCTCATTAGCTTGGAACCATCACCTTGCCTCCCCCCGCATTCGCTTGGGCACACAGGTAAAACGCACGGTGAGGAAGACTCTGTGGAATTGGTTCTCTTCGCGGCTGTACTGGCCGGAGTTGTATCCGTCCTCTGCCGCGAGCTCGTCCCGTCCTCATCGTTTCGCTGGCAAATCGCGGTCGTCGCCGTCGCGGTTCTCTGCGGTCTCGTGGTCGTCGGCGCCCGCGCGGCGGCCGAAGACGATCAGCCGCAAGAAACTTCCCCGCGCGGGGCTGAGGCCCAGCCGGCCGTCAAGAAGTGGGTAAAGCCCGAGAACTGGCCGAAGGACCACCCGCTGCCGCTGGTGGAATCGAACTGCGCCCGCTGCCACCTCACTGCAGGGCGCGAGCTGACTGCGGCGGTCGTCAACTTCGTGCGCAGCGTGCACGACCAGCAGCAGATGAGCTGCTCGGACTGCCACGGCGGCAACACCGAAGACGACGTGAAGGCCCACTACGAGGACTTCGGCTTCATCGGCACCAAGAAGAGCGCCCACATCGCCACGTGCAGCGAGTGCCACGACGAGGCCGCCGAGACGCTGGCCGCGGGCGGACACCACTGGGACTTCTCGAAGCGGATCAACACCGAGTACCCGATGTGCTTCGATTGCCACGGCAACCACGACATCGGCAACCCGCCGCCGGACTTCGAGCTCACGTTGTGGTGCATCGACTGCCACGAGTCGCCCGACAAGGACTTTCCCAACCTGCTGTCGGTCGTGAAGCAGAACGACAACCTGTGGAAAACGATGGGCCAGGTACGTCGGAAGCGGATCCACGAGGAGGAGCCGATTCCCGAGGAGTTCCAGGACGACGTCGACAAGCTGCGGCACAAGACGATGCACCTGGTGCACACCTCGAAAGAGATCACCGCCAACGAGGCCAAGACCGTCAACGACCAGGCAGAATCACTTCGCACGCGGATGCAGAAGTGGTTAGAATCAAACCAATAAGCGTTCCCCTCTCCCCCGGCACGACGTCTCCGAAAAACCAGTCGCCAGAAAACGCGAGGGCCCTCATGTCCACCTCTCATTCTTCCATGTGTCCGCACCGCCGCCGTTTTCTTCAACAGGCCACGACGGCTTCGCTGGCGGCAGGACTCTCCAGCGGGCTGATGCTGCCCAAGCTGGCTTTTGGCGAGGAAAAGACCGAGGGGCCCCAGAGTGCCGAGGTGGGGCTGGCGCGCGGATCGAACATGGAAGAAGCGGTGCGCCGAGCCGTCGAGCTGGCCGGCGGCATGAACTTCATTCGCGAAGGCCAGACGGTGCTGATCAAGCCGAACGTGACCGGTGCGGTCGACAATCCGGCCACCACCAGCCCGGAGGTGCTGTACGCGGTGATCAAGCTGGCTGCCGAGCGGGGTCCGAAGCGGATTATCGTGGCCGACCGCAGCTTTTCGCCGATCTTCGACACCTCGACGCCCAAGACCGTCGACGTGATGAAGAAGGTCGGGCACATCGACGCGGTGGAGCAGGCCAAGAGCGACGTCAACGCGCCGGCCGTGGCCGTGGGGCTCGAAGACTGCGAGGACGAGCTCGAACTGTTGGGCCGCAAGGGCACCGACATGTGGCGCAAAATCAAGCCCGAGAAAGCCGACCACTGGCCCAACGGCTTCGAAATGGCCGAGCTGCTGTTCGCCGTCGATCACGTGATCAACGTGCCGGTGATCAAGACGCACTTTCAGGCCTGGTTCACGATGTCGATGAAGGCCTTCGTGGGCATGAGTCATCACCGCGCGCGGCGCGAGTTCCACACGGCGTTCAAGGGCGACAGCAATCTGTTCAACCAGAAAGCGTCCGGCAGCCGGCGGCGGCTGGGGCCCGGGGGGCGCAAGCTCGACGTCGAGGAAGCCGAACCGCTGGTCAATCGCGTGGCCGAGCTCAACCTGGGCATTCGGCCGGCGATCAACATTCTGGACGGCACGAAGAGCTTCGTGTTCGGCGGCCCATCGCACGGCGACACGGTCGATCCCAAGCTGGTCGTGGCCAGCACCGACCGCATCGCGGCCGACGCCACGGGCGTGGCCGTGCTCAAGCGCTACGGCACCGAGCGGCGCCTGCAGCGCTATAGCGCCTGGGACAATCCGTTCATCAAGCACGCCATCAAGATCGGATTGGGTATCGACAGCCGCGAGAAGCTGAACCTCAAGCACGCCGGCATCGACGACAAGGAAGAGGTCGCGCTGTTCGAGGAGATGCTGGCCTAGCGGTCATACGACCGCGAAGCGCCGGTTCTCGTCAGGTCTCATAGCCCCTCCACGCTTGTTGTGTTCGCCCTTTGGGCGTGACAGAATGGGGCCTGCTGTCACACCATCATTGAGGGCGAGCAATGACCGCGCGACGCTTCACCCGGGTTCTGGTCTGTGTTCTGGCACTTGTCACGCTGGCCGGCACCGTCCGTGCCGCGCAGCGCCCCAACGTCGTGCTGATCATGCTCGACGACTTCGGCTATGAGTGTGTGGGCGCCAACGGCGGCACTTCGTACGCGACGCCGAACTTCGATCGCCTGGCCGCCGGCGGCGCCCGCGGCGAGCACTGCCACGTGCAGCCCCTGTGCACGCCCACGCGGGCGCAGCTCATGACCGGCAAGTACAACGTGCGGAACTACATTCATTTCGGCGAATTGGAGAAGAGCCAGACGACGTTCGGCCACTTGTTCCAGAAGGCCGGCTATCGCACGGCCATCGTCGGCAAGTGGCAACTCGGGCGCGATATGAAGCTGCCGGCGCATTTCGGTTTCGATCAGTACTGCTTGTGGCAACTCGATCGCCGGCCGTCGCGGTACGCCAATCCGGGGCTGGAAATCGACGGCGAGCACGTCGACTACAGCGACGGCGAGTACGGGCCGAAGGTCGTCAACGACTACGCTTGCAAGTTCATCGCCGAGCACAAGGACGAGCCGTTCTTTCTCTACTACCCGATGATCCTCACCCACTCGCCGTACCCCCCGACGCCGGACAACGACGACTACAATCCCAAGGCGACCAGCGAAGGACAAGGCCGCAAGCCTGAGCACTTTGGCGACATGGTCACGTACGCCGACAAACTGATCGGCCGCGTCGTCGATGCCCTGGAAAAACAAGGCCTGCGCGAGCAGACGCTGTTAGTAGTGATCGGGGACAACGGCACCGGCCGCGGAGTGCGTTCGAAGATGGGCGACCGGGTCGTGATCGGCGGCAAGGGGGGCAAGACGTACACGGGGACGCACGTACCGCTGGTGGCCAGTTGGCCCGGGGTGATCCCTGCCGGGCTGGTGCTCGACGATTTGGTCGACAGCACGGACTTCTTGCCGACGATCTGCCAGGCGGCGGGCATCGAACCGCCGAGCGACCTGGTGCTGGACGGGCACAGTTTGCTGCCGCAACTCAAAGGCGACAAGGGCACGCCGCGCGAATGGATCTATTGCTGGTACGCGCGGGAGGGAGGCCCGAAGCCGCAGTTCGAGTTCGCGATGAACCAGAAATACAAGCTGTATCGCGGCGGCGAGCTGTTTGACCTGCTGCGTGATCCCGACGAAAAGCAGCCCCTGGCGGCCGACGCGCTGTCGGCTGAAGCCGTGGCGGCGCAGGAGCTATTGGCCGGGGCGCTCGCGCAGTATCGCGACGCGCGACCGGCGGAGATCTCCGCGCAGGCAGGTCCCTCGGCTTACCGGCGGGCCCGCAAGGCGAACAAGTAAGGCTCGGCTATTCGCCTTCGGCAATCGAGTAGGTGACCGTCACGCGAGCGCTCAGCGTCTGCTCGCCCGGTGCTACCGGCACGGAGGCGGCGGCCATGGCCTCGCCGCGCATCATCGGATAGGGCTGCGGCGGCGAGACGCCCCCCTGCTCCGAAATCACCAGCGGCTCGCCCACGCGGACCTTGGCCTCCTCGGCGTAGGTTTGCGCGCGGGCTCGCGCGTCGCGAATTGCCTTGCGGCGCGCCTGCTCCATGTGCGGCCCCGGGTCGGCCAGCGAGAAGCTGATGCCCTGAATCTGGTTGCTGCCGGCCGAAACCGAAGCGTCGAGGATCGCTCCCAGCCGCGACAGTTCGAGCACCTTGACGCTCACCTGGTTGGTCACCGTGTACCCGTCGATCTTGGGCGGCGTGCGGCCCGTGCGGTCGTAGGTTTGCCGCGGGGTGACGTTGAAGTTGGCCGTCTGCACGTGCTTGTCGGAGATGTCGTGATCTTTTAGCGCGGCCAGCAGCTTGGTCATCAACTCCGAGTTTTGCTTCACCGCGTCGGCGGCCGTCTTGGCCTGGGTCGTGACGCCGACGGTGACGGTGGCCATGTTGGGCTCGACCTGCACTTCCCCCTCGCCCACGACGGTAATCGAGGGAACGAGTGCGTCATCGTCGTCGGCGCAAGCCCGCGGCGCTAGTGCCAGGACGACGCCCAGAATGTGCAGCGGAATCGCGCGTTGCATGGTGGCTCTCCTGAGGTCCATAAACTCGGTGGTGTGCTGCCGCTACGGCAGTGTACCATACGCACCGATCGGCGAGCCGCGAGCGCGTTTCTTCCGGTGATTTGGTGCCGTTGCGCGAAACCGCTACGGCGAATCGTCCCACAGCGCCTCGAGCAGATCGTCGTCGAGGCCCCACTCGGCGCTGGCCTCGGCCGCGAGCGCGAGGGCCGGAAGCGCGTCCTCGATCGCCGGAATGCCGGAGCTCGGTTCGGGCATGCCGCTCTCGACCGCGTCTTCCACAGGTGCGCTTCGTGCCGGCGGCGGAGCCGCTACGGTTTCGTCGCCCGTTGGCGCGGCCAGCGCCAACGCCACGGCCGACCCGTCGACGGTGCTCCCCCCGGCCACCGGTGCCGCAGCACCGCCACCAAGGTCGATCTTTGGCAGGAAGCCGCCGTTGTTGCGGGCGATGATCTGGTCGACCGCGTTGACGAGCCCGCTGCGATCGTAGTCGTAAAGGTTCGTGACCGAGGCCCCGACCCCGGAATTGTTGCGGGCACCGATTTCGTCCGCGGCGCTGGTGATCGCCAGCGTAGTCGTCCCGCTGCCGGCGTCACCGATGCGGTTGCCGAAGTAGAACACTTCGGTGGCATCCAGCCCGGTGTCGGTGTTGAATCCACCGGCGGCGTCGTTGCCCTCGATGGTCACTTCGAGCCAGGTATTGGCGATGGCGCCCTCGGCCCAGGTGAAGACGATGCGGTCCGAACCGCCCACGCCGGCGTCGGGTCGCACCGAGAATCCGTTGGGCGCCGGGGCCGCGGTCCAGGTCTGTGGCGCATTGTTCGCGCCGGTGGCGAACGAAAAATCGGAAAGCGAAAGCTCGCCGTGCGTGACGCTCAGATCGATCATCACGCCGGTGATGCCGCGCGAGTAGCTGGTGATGTTGTCGAACGTCGCCGGCCCGCTGCCAGGCAGATAGGCCGACTTGTCGGTGGCCACCGCCGCGTCGTCGGTCAGGTTGATCGCCGTACTGTCGTCGTCGTAGGTCGAGTCGTTGTAGAACACGTGCCGCCCCTCGACCGACGTCGGCGCATCGCGCGTGATGCGGTAGACCTGCCCTCCGCCGCCGCGGGCCAGGTAGTACAGGCTGCCGTCGGCGCTGACCTTCAGGTCCACTGGCAAACCCGCGTCAAAGCTGCTGGCAAAGGGGCTTGAAGTGTCCTCGTTGCCGATCGAGCCGGGATTGTCGGGGTCGAACACGCGGATGAAGTTCGAGCCGAAGTCGGCAAAGAAGTACATGCCGGCGTACTCGGCCCCGAATTGGCTGCCCGCGGGGTAGAAGGCGCCGCCGGTGATGGCGACACCGTCGTAGGCCATCACCGGATCCTGGTAGTTGGTCCAGGGGGGCGGCGTGCCGTCGTTTTCAAACCCTTCCCATAAGGGCGACGTGCTGCCGGCCCAGCCGTAGTTGCCGCCGGCCACGCCTTCGTTGATCTCCTCCCAGGCCGATTCGCCCACGTCGTTGATGAACATCGTGCCGCTGTCGGGATCGAAGGCGAAGGTATACGGATTGCGCAGGCCCAAGGCCCAGATCGAGCCTTCCCAGTCGTTGGGGCTGCCCGTGTAGAAGGGGTTGTCGTCGGGGTTGGTGCCGTCGGGATTCAAACGCAGCATCTTGCCAAAGGGCGTGGAAAGAATCTGCGACACGTGCTGCGACTGCGGCGTGTTGTCGTAGTTGTGATCGCCGACCGCGGCGTAGAGCTTGCCGTCGGGTCCGAAATGGATCGCTCCGCCGTTGTGATTGTTGTCGCCGTCCTCGGCCTCCGGAGGCAGATCCCGAATGATCAGTTCACTGCCAAAGGTCGGCGTGGCCGTGCCGGCGCCGGTCACCGTGAAGCGGCTGATCCGGTTGTTCTCGGGATCGCCCCCGCCGGCCGGTTCGGTGTAGTAGAGGAAGACGTAGTCGGCGTTGGGCCCGGTGCCGTCGTAGCTGGGGTCGAAGGCGATGCCCAGCATGCCCTGCTCGCTGGCGGAGGCCACCGCCAGATCGAGGGCCGTGTGCTTGGTACCGTCGGTACGGATCAACTCGACGTCGCCGGCCTGCTCGAGCACGAAGAGCTCGCCGGTGGGCGAGAATTCCATCGCCGTGGGCGAGGAGAGGCTGCTATTGGTCGTGATGAGGGTCTCGCTAAAGCCGGCCGGTAGCGTGGTCAGCGCCAGGCGGTCTTCGAGCGGCTGCAGGTGAAGTCGAGTCTTGCGGTCTCGGCGAGATCGGTTTGAGTTGGCTGCAAAGAGCGATTTCCTTCCAGTCGGCTTACGACGCATAGTCGATTGCTCCGTTCCATTAGCTACGCCCCGCCCGCTACCCTACCAAGAAATGTGCCAAAGGGGGACAAAATCGCACGTCCCCCTAATCAATTCATTGCCGCTGATGCGTCGAGGTCCGGAGGTCCGGGCTGGTCCCGCGGGGGCGTACGTGCCTTCGTGACCTACGTTTGCGATAGGGCCGCCGTACGGCCCAGCGTGGGGCACTGGCCTGCTCGACGCCCGGGGGTTGTTCTGATGGCCGACGCATCGCTCGATCTCGGCCGCTCTTCCAGGAGTCACGAACATGCAGAAGTTGTTTGCCTATGCCGCCGCGGCTTGCGCGGTGGTCGGCTTGGGATCAGCGTGGTTGTCGGCCGCGCAAGGTTGCACGGGAATTTGCATTCGGGCCGAGGATGGCTCGATCGTCTACGCGCGAACGCTGGAATTCGGCATCGATCTGGACTCGCAGGTGCTATTCCTGCCCCGGGACTATGAATTCACAGGCACCACGGCCTCGGGCAAACCGGGTTTGACCTGGAACGCCAAGTACGCGGCCGTGGGGCTGAATTGCTTCGGCTACAAGGTGCTGGCTGACGGCCTGAACGAGGAGGGGCTCGGCGCGGGGGCCTTCTATCTGCCCGGCTATGCCGGCTACCAGGCGGTCACGCCTCAGACCGAGGGTGACTCGATCGCGCCCTGGGAAGTGGTCACCTGGATGCTGACCAACTTCAGCACGGTCGACGAGGTGCGCGAGGCGTTGCCGAGCATCAAGGTCGCCGCGGTGCCGGCGACCGACAAGCTGGGCGTGCTGCCGTTGCACTTCATCGCCCACGACCAAAACGGCCAGGCGCTGGTGATCGAGTACGTCGACGGCCAGTTGCACACCTACGACAACCCGATCGGCGTGATCACCAACTCGCCGACGTTCGACTGGCACCTGACGAACCTGCGCAATTACATCAACCTGTCGCCCACCAATGCGGCGCCGGTCGATCTGCACGGGTTGAGCTTGAGCCAGTTCGGCCAGGGGAGCGGGCTGCGCGGTCTGCCGGGCGACTTCACGCCGCCGTCGCGGTTCGTGCGTGCCACGGTGCTGAGCCAGGACGCCCATCCCGGGGCCACGGGCGAAGACGCGGTTGCCACGGCGTTTCACGTGCTCGACTCGTTCGACATCCCGCGCGGCGCGGTGCGCCCCGAGGTGGGGTCGGGCGAGCCGGAAGAGTACACGCAGTGGACCAGCGCCGCGGATCTGAAGAACCGCAAGTACTATTTCCACACCTACAACAATCGCCGCACCCGATCGGTCGACCTGACGGCGTTCGACATCGACTCGCGCGAGGCGGTGACGATTCCGCTGGACGACTCCGAATCGATCGAGGAGTTGCAGCCGCAAGCTGGTGTGCAGTAACGGCTGACGTCGGATATGCGACGTGAATTGAGAGCGACCGAAGGGCCCCCGAATAGTCGGGGGCCTTTTTTCTTGCGCGCGGGTGCCAATGACGCCATGTTAAAGGCTGCGCTTCGAAGCGGTTGGTTTGGGTTTTTGTGTTGAGCTGCGGGGTTTGGAAAACGTTGATCGGTCGCGTTTTGTCGTCCGATATCGTAGCTGAAGGCTGTTCCGCAAACCTTTCCGACGCCGCGAGGTCACTCTCTTGCAAGACATCAACCGATCTTCGAACCGCTCGGACATTGATAACCGTCGCCGATTCCTGGGATTGGACGTCACCGGCTGGATCTCGTTCGCCGTGGGAGCGGGCGTGGCCCTGGGGGCGATCAATATTGCCGTCGTCCAGCCGATGTCGCGGCAATTCGGCCGCCTGCGCAACGAAGTCGCATCGCTCTCCAAGAGCGTCGACAAGCTGGCTGCCACGCAGGACACGGTCGACGCCACGAATTCGCTGTTGGCCCGATTGACCGAGCAGGGCCGACGGCACGACCAGGCCCGACAATCCCTGGCCCAGATCAGCGCCCTGCACCAGCGCCTCAATAACGAGACCGAGCAGGCCGAGAAGGCCCTGGTCGTGATGGGCAAGCTGGCCGACCTGCAAAACGAGCTGATCGCCGGAGCCGACCGGAATCGCCAGGCCGTTCGGGCCCTGGAGGCCATGGAAGCCCTGCAAGGCCGGCTGATCACTGAAGAAACCGCCACGACGCGCAGCCACGACGCGCTCAACGAGCTCGACCTGCTGCGTACCCGCTTGGCCGACGCCGACACGCACACCGCCACGGCCCAGGCCAGCCTCGACGGCATCGAGTTGCTCGTCGACCGTCTGCTGCTGGAACACGACACCAACACCGCCGCCATGGACAGCCTCAACGGGCTGGTCGGCATGAAGGACGTCATCTGGGAGCAGCACTCGCAACTGCCCTTCGCCTACGAAGTGCTCGACAAGATGGTCCGTTTGAAGCAGGGCCTGGTCGAGCGGGGCACGGACATCGACGACGCCGAGCAGGTCCTGCAAACGTGGGTCGCCATGCAGCGCGAGCTGGCCGGCTCGCAGCTTGAAGTCTGCGAAGCCCGCGACAGCGCGAACACCCTGCTGAGCATGGCGGACAACCTGATCTGCCGCGGCTCCGAGGCCGACGGGGCCGAAGAGTCGCTCGAGCGGCTGATCGCCATCCGCGAGCGGCTCGACGACCAGGGCAACGGCATGGAGCTGGCCGAGCAGCGCGTGACTCAGTTGATCGACCTGAAGAACCGCGCCGTCGCCGGCACCGCCGACGTGGCCAGCGCGATCGAGAGCGTCGAGCTGATGTCCGACGTCAGCATCCAGATGCAGCAGGTTGCCGAAACGTTCAGCCGCATGCGGCACTGGATCACCGAGATCGTCACCTTCGAGCCCACGCTGAACCGCGCCATGCGAAGCCTGCAGCCGCTCACGCAACTGGGCAACCTGCGGCACATGAACCCGGCCGAGCTACGGCAGGTGCTCCGCACGATGAACGAGCGGCGCGACGTGCAGTGGAGCGGCAACACGGAAGCCGACGTGTCGGACTCGGCGGAAGTTCCCGCCAGCATCGTCCCGCTGGAGGACTCGGCTCGGGCGGACTGATCGCCCGGACGCGGACGCGGCGGATCGAGGAGGGGATGGGTGCGGCGGCTTTGCGGTAACCAGCAAGCCGCCGCCGAGGTTCAAGAGGCGTGCTGTCGCTGCTCGTTCGAGAGATCGATCAAGTGCTGAGCGACGGCGGCCAGGGTGGGTGTCTCGTACACCCACCAATCGAGGTCCTTAATCTGCACTCCGAACTTTTTTTCGACTTCACAGAGGAACTCGATGCCCTCCAGCGAGCTGAGTCCGCTTCCGATCGCGAACAACGGGTCGTCCCCGTCGGCGCCTGCGGGAAACTTCATTGCGAAACGCTCTTCGAGCAGCTCGCGCAGGGCGTCCATGGTGCGATCCAGTCCGAGTTGTGCCGCATCCATTGGCATGCCGTCGTTCCTCCTTCGCCGCGGGTGCGGCGCGATATTCCGGCCAGCCTCGAAAGCCCCTGGCAACTTGAATATATCAGGCTCGTCTCGCGTCCAACAGGCGTGCCAGCATGACGGCGCCGTTGCGCACCGCCAGCCGGCTATCAATCCACTTCTTTTGTTCATCGACCAGCGGGGGAGGCAAACTTGACGCGCGCATATGCCACCGATAGATTGACGCACTTCGCGCCGCCGATCGGCGGCAATTTCCAGCCCGTGGCGCAGAAACGCATGGCAGACCTGGTCGTCAAGCCCGTCCAATCCCGCCGCGAGCAGAAGCAGTTTCTCAACCTTCCCTGGACCCTGTACGCGGACGACCCGATGTGGGTGCCGCCGCTGGTGCACGAACAAAAGGGACTCTTGGGCTATCGGCACCATCCGTTCTACGACGACGGGGCCATCCAGACGTTTCTGGCCGAGCGGCGCGGCGAAGTCTGCGGCCGCATCGCCGCGATCGTCAACGGCGCCCACATCAAGCGGGCCGGCGAGAAGCGCGGCTTCTTCGGGTTCTTCGAGTCGATCGACGACCAGGACGTGGCCAACGAGCTGTTCGACGCGGCCGCCGAGTGGCTGCGGGCCCAGGGCATGACCTCGGTGCGCGGCCCGGCGAACCCGTCGCTCAATTACGAATGCGGACTGCTCGTCGAGGGCTTCCACTCGCCGCCGACGTTCATGATGACCTACAACCCGCCCTACTACGGCAAGCTGGTCGAGGGTTGGGGCTTCGAGAAGGTGCAGGACCTGTACGCCTTCTGGGGACACATCGACATGATTTCCGGCCTCGACCGGAAGCTGTGGTTCATCGCCAACGAGGCCCGCGAACGGTTCAACGTAAAGTTGCGCCCGATGGACCGTCGACACTTCCGCGAGGAAGTGGAAATGTTCCTCCGCGTGTACAACGCCTCGCTGGTCGGCACGTGGGGCTACGCGCCGCTCTCGGCCGGCGAAATCAAGGAGCTGGCCAAAGGCCTCAAGCAACTCATCGCGCCCGAGCTGGCCCTGGTGGCCGAAGTCGATGGCCAGGCGATCGGCGCCGTGCTCGGCCTGCTCGACTACAATCCCCGCATTAAGGCCATCAACGGCCGGCTGTTCCCGTTCGGCTTCATCAAGCTGCTGCGGAACAAGCATGCGATCAAAAAGATGCGCGTGATCAGCATCAACGTGATCCCCGAGTACCAGCGTTGGGGCCTGGGCGTCGTGCTGCTGGGAGGGCTGATCGAGCCGATTCAGAAGTGGGGCATGCACGAGGCCGAGTTCTCCTGGGTGCTCGAGTCGAACACGCTCAGCCGCGCCAGCCTCGAAAAAGGAGGCGCCAAGCGCGACAAGACCTATCGCATGTACGATCGCGATCTGATCTAGCCTGACGGACTTCGCCGGCGCTCGCCGCGGGCCTCCCTGGCCGCGCGGGTCCCCTCCTCGATATATTGGCGGGGCGACCGACTTCTTCCGCCTCGACAGCAGCAGTGGCCTATCCCGCATGGAATTTGTTTCGCTCTTGATGGACAAGTTCTGGGAGTTCTGGCCGCACCTGGTCGCCACCACGGCCTTTGTGTGCACGGTCGCCGCCTCGGCCCACCTGGTGATGTACAAGAAGGATACGCGGGCAGCCATCGGCTGGATCGGCGTCGTGGTGATGGTGCCGATTTTCGGCGCGCTGCTCTACGTCGTGCTGGGCATCAACCGCGTGCAGCGGCGGGCCATCAGCCTGCGGCGCGGTCCGGCGCTGCGGGCGATTACGGCCCCGCGCCACGTGGCCGACACCGAGATGGTGATTCGCGAGATTCCCCACACGCGGCACCTGGTGAGCCTCGAAAACCTGGTGGGCGAGTTGACCGGCCGGCCGCTGCTGTACGGCAACCGCATTCAGCCGCTAGTGAACGGCGAAGAAGCCTACCCCCAGATGATCGAAGCGATCGACCAGGCCGAGCGGTCGATCGGCATGTGCACCTACATCTTCGACAACGATCGGGCCGGCGCGATGTTCGCCGACGCGTTGGAGCGGGCCGTCAAGCGCGGGGTCGAAGTGCGTGTGGCGATCGACGCGGTGGGGGCGCGATACTCCTTTCCCTCGATCGTGCCGCGGCTGCGCCGGGGCGGCATCACCGTGGCCCGCTTCCTGCCGACCGTGCTGCCCGGGCGGTTTGCCTATGCCAACCTGCGCAGCCACCGCAAGATTCTGGTGGTCGACGGCAAGCTCGGCTTCACCGGCGGACTGAACATTCGCGAAGGGCACGACGCCCGCTTTCATCCCAAGCACCCGATTCAGGACCATCACTTTCGCATTGAAGGCCCGGTGGTGGCCCAGTTGCAGGAAGTGTTCGCCGAAGATTGGGCATTCTGCACCGATGAGCTGTTGGAAAGCGAGATCTGGTTTCCACCGCTCGAAGCCGTCGGCAACGCGCTGGCACGCGGCATCTCGGCCGGCCCCGACAGCGACCTGGACAAGCGCCGGCTGACCCTCGAAGGCGCCCTGGCCTGCGCCGAGTCGAGCGTGTTCATCCTGACGCCCTACTTCCTCCCCGAGGCGTCGTTGATCGGAGCGCTGAACGTCGCGGCGCTGCGCGGCGTAGAAGTGGACATCATTCTGCCTGAGGCCAACAACCTGGCGATGGTGAAATGGGCCTCGACGGCACTGCTGTGGCAGGTGCTCCAGCGCGGGTGCCGCGTGTGGATGTCGCCGCCGCCGTTCGAACATACGAAGCTGATGGTCGTCGACCGCACGTGGCTGCTGTTCGGCTCGGGCAACTGGGACCCGCGCAGCCTGCGGCTGAACTTCGAGTTCGACGTCGAGTGCTACGACAAGGAGTTGGCCGCTCAGACCTACGAGCTGTGCCTCAAGAAGCGCGCCGCGGCCCGCAACGTCACGCTGGCCGAGGTCGACGGCCGCAGTATCCCGATTCGCTTGCGCGACGGCTTGGTGCGGCTGCTGACGCCGTACCTGTAAGGGCGATGCGAAGTTGCGCGCGATCGTGCACTTGGGTAAGTTCCGAGCAGCGCGACGCGCAACGTTGACCCTCCGCGGCAGCCCTACTATATTCGGGGGAACGAGCGGAATTGGTTACGTGTGAATGCTTTACGCTGGCTTTCCTTCCCGCCTCGACCCGCTCGGCTGCTCGCTGGACCTCGCGCCATGACTCCCTCCCACCGCCAATGCGCCGGCGTCTTGATGCTTGTGGTGGGATTCTGTTGCGGGGCCGTAGCGGCCAGGGCCGACGATGCCGCTGGAGCGGATGTCGAGTTCTTTGAGAAACACGTGCGGCCGCTGCTGGTAAGCCGCTGCCAGGAATGCCACTCGGGCGCCGAGCCCAAGGGCGGATTGCGAGTCGATTCTCGCAAGGCCCTGCTCACCGGCGGCGACACCGGACCGGCCGTCGTGCCGGGCGACGCGGACGAAAGTCTGCTGATCGACGCGGTGCGCTACGGCGACCTCTACCAGATGCCGCCCAAGTCGCAGCTTCCCGCGGCCGAAGTCGCCACGCTCGAGGAATGGGTTCGCCGCGGAGCCCCCTGGGGCGCGGAAACGGCCGACAGCCCGGCGGCGGCTGCAGAGGGCTTCGACCTGCAAGCCCGAGCGGCCCACTGGTGCTTTCAGCCGCTGGCGGATCCAACGCCACCGGACGTCGACGATTCCGACTGGATCAAGACACCGGTCGACCGATTCATTCTGCACCGCCTGCACGCAGCCGGGCTCGAGCCCGCGCCGCCCGCCGGCAAGCGAACGCTGCTTCGGCGGGTGACGTTCGACTTGACCGGCCTGCCGCCCACGCTCGAGGAGATCGATGCCTTCCTGGCCGACGACTCGCCCGACGCCTACGCCACGGTGGTCGATCGCCTGCTGGCCTCGCCGCACTACGGCGAGCGCTGGGCCCGCCACTGGCTCGACCTGGTTCGCTACGCCGAAACCCACGGCCACGAGTTCGACTTCGAGATTCCGCACGCGTACCGCTACCGCGACTACGTGATTCGCGCCTTGAACGACGATCTGCCGTACGACCAGTTCGTCGTCGAGCACGTGGCCGGCGACCTGCTTCCCGAGCCGCGCATCAATCGCAGCGAGGGCATCAACGAATCGATCATTGCCACCGGCTGGTACTATTTCGGCGAGGCACTGCATTCGCCGGTCGACGTGCGGGCCGACGAGGCCAACCGCATCGACAACCAGATCGACGTGTTCTCCAAGGCCCTGCTGGGCCTGACCGTGAGCTGCGCACGCTGCCACGATCACAAGTTCGACCCGATCTCGACGCGTGACTATTACGCGCTGGCCGGGTATTTTCAAAGCTCGCGCTACCAGCAGGCCATCGTCGAGGTTGACGAGACGCGGGCCAAGGCGGTCGCGGAACTCGAGCGCCTGAACGCGGAGCGGCAAGAGGCTTGCTTGGAGTTCGCCCGAGCGAAGGCGACGGAAGCTGCCAGCGAGATCTCCGAGGCGTTGCAAACGAGCCCAACCGCCGCCGAGCAGCCGAACGCGGCCCTCGACGACCCCTTATTCGTCTGGAATGCCTTGACCCGGGAGGGACGCACGCCGGAAGCGTTCGCCACGCGCCGGCAAACACTGCGCATCGAACTGCAGGATCGACGGGAGCGTGCTACAGCCGATGCCGACGGGAATTGGGCGGACTTCCGCTCGGGCGACTATGCCCCCTGGGAGGCGACCGGCCAGGCTTTCGGGTCCGGGCCGGGAATGCCGTTTGACTGGCCGTTCGCGGCGCCGCAGAGCGACTTGCCCGGCCGGTTGCTCTGCGCGGCGACGGCCCATAGCGGTCTGGTTTCGCGCAAGCTGCACGGCACGCTCCGCTCGCCGACATTCGAGATCACCGCGCCCAAGATCTGGTACCGCGTCTACGGCGAAGGCGCTCGCGTGCGGCTGATCCTCGACGGGCTGCAACTGATTCGCAATCCGATCTACGGCGGACTCGAATTTCAGCCCAAGCAGCAACAGCCGTACTGGCACGAGCAGGACGTCAGCAAGTGGATCGGCCACCGCGCGTACATCGAGCTCATCGACGACGGCGACGGCTACGTGGCGCTTGAGCAGGTGGCTTTCTCCGACGGCCCACCGCCTGAACCGACTCCGAACGCGGTGCTCGTCGAAATGCTGGCCGACGACTCCATCGTGTCGCCCGAGGCGCTGGCGGACAAGTACACTCGGACGGCCCAGCGCGTGCTGACCGACTGGCTCAAGGATCCCAATGCAACCACTCACGACGCTGGGGCCCGAGCATCGATCGTTGCCTGGCTGCTACGGCAGCCTGGCCCGTCGGCGGCAAAGGCTCACGAGCGACTCGCCCCGACGTTGGGCGATCTCGCGAGACGGCAGCGCGAAATCGAAGCGCGCCTCACGCCGCCGCGCTATTGCCTGGCCATGTGCGACGGCACGGCCGAGAACGAGCACGTGTTCATTCGCGGCAACCACAAGACGCTCGGCGAGGAAGTGCCCCGCCGCCTGCTCGAAGTGCTCAGCGGCAAGCAGCACGCGCCCCCGACGGCCGGCAGCGGGCGGCTGGCGCTGGCGCGGCAGCTCGTCTCGCCAGAGTGCCCGCTTGTGCCGCGAGTAATCGTCAATCGTCTCTGGCACCACCACTTCGGCACCGGACTGGTGCGCTCGCCCGATAACTTCGGCGTGATGGGCGAGAAGCCGACGCACCCGGCGCTGCTCGACTTTCTGGCCCAGGAGCTCGTCGACCATGATTGGTCGCTCAAGCACGTGCACCGCCTGATGGTGCTTTCGAACACCTATCGCATGTCGAGCCGCGTCGATGCGGAAGCCGACCGGGCCGATCCGCGCAACGAGCGATGGCACCGCATGACGGTCCGCCGCCTCGAGGCCGAAAGCATTCGCGACGCGATCCTGTTCACCTCGGGCAGGCTCGATCCGACGATGTACGGGCCCGGCGTGATGCCGTACCTGACCGAGTACATGACCGGCCGCGGGCGTCCGGCCGAGAGTGGCCCGCTCGACGGCGACGGCCGCCGGAGCATCTACCTGGCCGTGCGGCGCAACTTTCTCTCGCCGATGTTCCTGGCGTTCGACTATCCCACGCCGTTTACGACGATCGGCCGCCGGGGCAGCTCGAACGTTCCGGCCCAGGCGCTAGTGATGATGAACAACCCATTCGTGATCGAGCAAGCGCAGCATTGGGCACGCCGGATCGTCGAAGAAGACGCGGCGCCGGAGGAGCGGATTCGCCGCATGTACCTGGCGGCGCTGGCGCGCGAGCCCGACGCTAGCGAGCTGAACGCCGCGCTGGGTTTTGTCGAGTCGAACGACGAGCAGGCCTGGGCCGAGCTGGCGCACGTGCTGTACAACGTCAAGGAATTCATTTTCATCCGCTAGAGCGAACGCTTCGTCGACATGCATTGTGGCCGCTACCTTTCCGCTCCGCTCACACGCCGCGAGATGCTCGCGCGCGCGGCCACGGGTTTTGGAGCCACGGCATTGTCGGCCCTCGCGGGCGATCCGGCCTACGGCCTCGCGCCGGCCGGCCCCTCGCGCCGCACGAACCCGCTCGCGCCGCAATCCCCGCACTACCGGCCGCGGGCCAAGAACGTGATCTTCCTGTTCATGGACGGGGGGCCGTCGCAGGTCGACACCTTCGATCCCAAGCCCCGGCTGGCGCGCGAGCACGGCCAGCCGATCCAGATCAAGGTGCAGCCCACGCAGTTCGACAACGTGGGCAAGGTGCTCCAGTGCCCCTGGAAATTCAAGCAATATGGCGCCAGCGGCATTCCGGTCAGCGAGTTGTTTCCGCACGTCGCTGAGTGCGTCGACGACCTGGCGATCGTCCGCTCGATGGTCTCGAACTTTTCGGAGCACACCGGGGCCAACTACTTTTTCCACTCGGGCAACGGCCAGCAGGGACGGCCCAGCATGGGCGCCTGGGTCACTTACGGGCTGGGTAGCGCCAGTGAGAACCTGCCCGGCTTCGTGGTGCTCAACAGCGGCATGATCCCGCCGGGCGGCTGGGACTGCTTTGGCAGCGGATTTCTGCCGGCCACGTATCAGGGTTCGTCGTTTCAGAAGGGGCGCCAGCCGGTCGCCGACCTGAAGCGGCAGGAAAAAACCGCGGCCCTGCAGCGCAAAAAGCTCGACCTGATGCGCACGCTCGACCGCGCGTCGCTCGAGCGCACGGGCCCCGACGATCAACTTGAAAGCGCGATCGCCAACTACGAGCTGGCGTTCCGCATGCAGTCGGCCGTGCCGGAGCTGATGGATCTCTCGGGCGAAAGCAAGGCCACGCACGAGCTTTACGGTTTGGACGACCCGGCCACAGAGGTTTACGGCCGGCAGTGCCTGGTGGCCCGGCGGCTGGTGGAACGCGGCGTGCGGTTCGTGGAACTGTTGTGCGAAAACCTGGGGCACGACCGCTGGGACCAGCACAACAACCTGCTCGAGGGTCATCGCGACAATGCCCGAGCAACCGACAAACCGATCGCCGGCCTGCTCAAGGACTTGAAGAGCCGGGGCATGTTGGACGAAACGCTGGTCGTGTGGGGAGGCGAGTTCGGCCGCACGCCGATGGCCCAAGGCACGAACGGCCGCGACCACAACCCGTTTGGCTTTTCCATGTGGCTGGCCGGCGGCGGCATCCGGGGCGGAACGGTCTACGGAGCGACTGACGAGTACGGCTACTACGCGATTGAAAACAAGGTCGAGATCCACGACCTGCACGCCACGATGCTCCACCTGCTGGGCATGGACCACAAGCAGCTCACCTTCCGCTTCGGCGGGCGCGACATGCGGCTGACCGACGTCCACGGCGAAATCGTTCACGACATCCTGGCCTGACACCACGAGGACACCCAGCATGACCGGTCTCCACGCCGCCTGGTCCCGCCGCCGCTTCTTCGTTTGCGTCGCCGCTTTGGCGGCAGCCCTGCCCGCGCTCTTGGCGACGGGAAACCCAGCACTTGCCGGTGACGACCCGCCGCTCAAGGTATGCCTGGTGTCGGGTTCGCTCGAGTACAAGTCCAACGAGACGCTGGCCGCGTTCCAGAAATACATCGAGAGCCACTATAACGTCCGCTGCTCGCGCGCTTTCATCGAAGGCGAAGACGAGGAGCACCTGCCGGGGCTCGAGAATCTGGACGATTGCGACGTGATGCTGCTTTTCACGCGGCGGCTCAAGCTCACGGGCGACCAGTTGGACCGGATTCGCGACTATTGCCTGGCGGGCAAGCCGATCGTCGGCGTGCGCACGGCCAGCCACGCCATTCAAACCTGGCTCGAGTTGGACAAGCTCGTGCTGGGAGGCAACTATCGCGGGCACCACAGCAATGACCTAGCCACGGAGGTCACGCTGGTCGAAGACGAGCAAGACCACCCGATTCTGGCGGGCGTCGAGCCGTTTCGCACGCCGGGCAGCCTGTACAAGAACAAGGGCCTGGCCGAAGACTGCTGCGTGCTGATGGAAGGCACGAGCCCCGAGGCTACCGAGCCGGTCACCTGGACGCGCACCTTCAAGGGCGGCCGCGTGTTCTACACCTCGCTCGGGCATCCCCAGGACTTCGAGGAGCAGAGCTTCCGGCGCTTGCTCGTCAACGCCCTGTTCTGGGCCGCCGGCCGCGACGTGGAACCGGCGTCCCAGGCCGAATAGCCGCAATGCCCGCGCGCCGCTCTCGCTCCGCCGACTGGGAGTCGCTCAACCGGAGCATCGTGCGCTGCCAGCGCTGTCCGCGTTTGCGCGAGTACTGCCGGCAAGTGGCCGTCGAGAAACGGGCGGCCTTTCGCGATTGCACGTACTGGGGCAAGCCCGTGCCGAACTTCGGCGACCGCGATGGGCGACTGTTGATCGTCGGACTGGCTCCAGCCGCGCATGGCGCGAATCGCACCGGGCGGATGTTCACCGGTGATCGCAGCGGCGACTGGCTGTACCGCGCGCTCTACAAGGCCGGCTTCGCCAACCAGGCGGATTCGCGCGACGCCGACGATGGCCTGCGGCTGATGGATTGCGCGATCACCGCGGCCGTGCACTGTGCCCCGCCGGGCAACAAACCGCTGACCGAGGAGTCGGCCCAGTGCCACGGCTGGCTTGAGCGCACAATCGACGGGATGCCGGCCGTGGTCTTTCTGGCGCTGGGGCAAATCGCCTGGCGGGCAACCTTGGCCGAAGCGCGCCGGCGCGGCTGGTACGAGGGCCGCGTGCCAAAATTCGCGCATGCGGCGCAGGTGCCGCTGGCGGGCGGCCGCTGGCTGTTGGGCAGCTATCATCCCAGCCAGCAGAACACTTTTACGGGAGTTTTGACCGAGCCGATGTTCGACCGCGTGTTCCGCGCGGCGCGGCGGCTGATCGCGAGCGGCCAGCCGGGGGGCGACCAGGTCGGCTGCCCTTGACCGGTTTTGCCGCCTTCGACTATGGTCCCCGCCCGCTCGACCCTGTCAGCAGCCCGTCGTTCCCGCATCTCCGACGGCACATCCAGATTCTCATTGGAAAAGGAACCGGTCATGAAGCGGCTCGTTGTCCTCGTCGCCGTTCTGACACTGCTGAATGGCTGCGCTTGTTGGCGCCCTTACTATGGTCGGAACTACGCACCGCCGGCAGTAGCTCAACCGGCGTTCACGCAGCCGACGTACGCTCAACAGGCCACCGCGCCTCCGGTAGTGGCGCAGCCGCCGGTGGTGGTTGCTCAACCGCAGGTGGTCGCGCAGCCGCAGGTCGTGCAGACCTCGGCGCAGATGCAGTGCCAACCCTGCGTTCCCTGCCAGCCGTGTTGCGTGCCCTGTTATTGATCGGGCGCGACCCACCCAATAACCGCGTCGCTTAGCCGCTTGGCGCTCGGGCTGTGTCACTTGGCCTCGGGCGCGTCTTCCAGCTTTCGCCCGGCCACTTGCAGGGCCTTGCCCACTTCTTCGGCGGCGGCCCGGCCCTTGTCCTTGAGCGTGTGGCCTGCCTGCCGCAGCTTTTGGCGGTCGACGATGATCCGCAGCGTCTCGTCGTTACTCTCGACCGATACCGAGGGAACGACCGCCCAGCCCACCATCGCCACTACGGCCACCAGCACCACGAATCGCAAGAGTCGCATCGTTCCCTCCCTGTTGATCACGCCTGAAGCATCTCCGTCGCGTCGCCAAGAACAAGTCTAGACGCGCCGCGCCGGGCGGCAACTCGGGCCGCCTCGCATCTTCGCTTGACTCTGCCGGCTGGGCAAAGCTTGTGGGCCCGCCGCACGCGGTGATAGAATCGGGTCGCACCGGCCAACCCGCTGACAGACAAGCATCTCGAGAGGGCAATGCGAATCCTTGCTATCACGATCGCCGTTTTGACACTCGCCGTTGCTAGCGGTTGGACAAGCTCGCTATCGGCTGCCGACGTCAAGCCGTTGGCACAGTCGCACGCGCACAACGACTATCTCCACCCGCGGCCCCTGCTGGACGCACTTTCGCACGGCTTCACCAGCGTCGAGGCCGACATCTTCCTGGTGGACGGTAAGCTGCTGGTCGCGCACACGCGGCGCGAGTTGGATCCCGAGCGGACGCTCGAGAAGCTCTACCTCGAACCGCTGCGCGAGCGAGCGCGAGCCGGCGGCGGATCGATCTACGGCGACGGCCAGCCGTTCCATCTGCTGATCGACCTGAAGAGCTCCGGCGAAGAGACCTATGCGGCGCTATCGGACGTGCTGGCCGAGTACAGCGATACGATCACGGCAGTGCGCGACGGCGAAGTGGATCGGAAAGCGGTCGACGTGTCGATTTCCGGCAGCCGCCCGATCGCCACGATCACGGCACAGCCGCTGCGCTATGCAGGGATCGACGGCCGGCTGAGCGATCTCGACTCCGACGCCCCGGCCCATCTGATGCCGCTGATCAGCGATAGTTGGGCCGCGCATTTCCGCTGGCGCGGCCGGGGCCCGATCGACGAGGCGGAACGCGAGAAACTAAACGACGCGGTGGCCAAGGCCCACGCGGCCGGCCGCAAAATCCGTTTTTGGGCCACGCCCGATAACGAGACGGCCTGGCGCGAACTACAGGCCGCCGGCGTCGACTTGATCAATACCGACGACCTGGCGGGCCTGGAAGCCTTTCTGCGGGAACAGTCCTCGCAGCAGTAAGCAATCGTCCGCTGCCTACAATCTACCAGGAGGTTCATGATGGTCGATCGCCCAGCGTCCTCCGACTCCGGCCCACTCGAGGATCTCGAACAGTGGGACGACGACTTGCGACGCCGCTATCCCGAGGCGGCCGCCAACGAGCTGGCTCCCAACTCCGAGAAGAGCAAGCAGCAGTTTCGCGACTACCGGGCCGACGTGCGTCCCGAGGTCAGGGAGTTCTACCGCCTGAATCACAAATACCAGACGGTCGACTTCGTCCGCGCCAAGCGCGAAGAGTATCTCAAGCTCGACAAACGACGCATGGGCCTGTGGGACGGGCTGGAGTTTCTCAACACGCTAGTGGACGACAGCGACCCGGACACCAGCCTGCCGCAAATCGAGCACCTGTTGCAGACGGCCGAGGCCATCCGCCGCGACGGGCATCCCCGCTGGTTCATTCTCACCGGGTTGATTCACGACTTCGGCAAGGTGCTTTGCCTGTTCGGCGAGCCACAGTGGGCCGTGGTGGGCGATACGTTTCCGGTCGGCTGCGAATACTCCGACGCGATCGTCTTTCGCGAGTTTCTCGACGACAACCCCGATAGCCAGGTGCCCGAGTATCAGACGCCCTGCGGCATCTACGAGCCGGGTTGCGGGCTCGACAACGTGCTGATGTCGTGGGGGCACGATGAGTACATGTACCACGTCGTGAAGGACTACCTGCCGCCCGAGGCGCAGTACATCATCCGCTACCACTCGTTCTACCCGGGACACCGCGAAGGGGCGTATGCTCACCTGATGAACGACGCCGACCGGAAGTACTTTGCCGCCGTGCGGGCCTTCAACCCGTACGACCTGTACACGAAGGCGGCCGAGCGTCCGGACGTGGATGAGTTGCGCTCGTTCTACGAAGACTTGTGGAACGAGTTCTTTCCGCCGCAACTGGCGTTCTGAGAATACGGCGCGGGCGAAGGCCGTGGCTCGCTACCAGCGATACTCGACGCCCGCGGTGGCCGAATGGGCCCACCACGGGGTATCGGTCGAGGCAAAGATCGGCTGCGCCGGACCCACTAGCGGGTCGCCGCCGATTTGGGTCGGATTGACCGACGTGTCGATCGCATCGCCCGACCGCTGCACGCGGTTGATGTACAGGAACGTGTAGCCGATTGTGCCCCGCAGATTGCAGGTGATGTCCCACCGCAGGTTGACGTTGGCCTCGGGCAGAATGGCGAACACGTCGCGGCGGTACGAGCCGATGTTGGTTGGCTGCGTCAGCAGCGAGCCGTCGTAAGTCGTGGTCACCGTGCTGCCGGCGGTCGTGGTTTCGATCGTGGTGCTGCCGTCAATGTAGGTGTCCTGCCGGTTGTTGCCGAAAGCACACTTGGCGACCAGCTCGACCGACATGCGCCCGTGGCGCGACTCGGCCTTCAGGCCGATCTCGCCGCCGTGGAATTCGTTGCGCGAGCTAAACAGATCCTGACCGGTGAATTCCTGCGTGATGGCCTGGCCCGAACCGTCGAGCGTGCCGTCGAACAGCGAGTTGTCGTTAATCGTCACGCTGTCGCCCAGGCGGAAGAAGCGGTATCCCAGCAGCAGGTCGACGCGGCGCTGCATGGTGAAGTCGATCCAGACCAATCGCCGCATTAGCGCTCCGGCACTCTGAATGTTCGTGGTGGCGCGAATGTCGATCGAGCCGTCGAGCACACCGGTGGCCGAGCCCGCGGCAGTGTCGAGCACGAACCCGTCGGGAAAGGCGATGATCTCGGAGTCCTCGCGGGCCGCTCCCATGCTGGGCATCACGTTGAAGAACGGTCGGGCCAGGATCTGGGAGTTGGGATCGCTGCTGAAATTGGACGTGGCGTTGAAGGTGGTCGAACCCTGCTGGAACGTAAAGTACTGGCCTTCGATGCCGAGGAATTCTCCGTCGACGAGCCAGTAGCCGAGGTTGACCCGGCCGCCGTTGAGCGCGTTGGTGTTGACGCGGTCTCCGCCGAACAGGATCGACGTGGTCGCGCTCACCGGCAGCACGCCGGCTTGCGACTGCGGAGTTCCCAGCGGGCTGGTCGTTACCAGCGGCGGCAGCAAATTGCCTTTCTGCCACAGGGCCATGTAATCGAGTTGAGCGTAAACGCGGCGGTGGGCGTGCACGTCGTTCCACATGTCGCTGCACCACAGCGGATCGCACCAGCCGCCCAGCAGTCCGCCGCCGAGGCAGCCACACATGCCTTTGCCGCCGCACATTCGACAACCCAGTCCGCCCAGCAGACCGCATCCGCCGGGGTCGCATTCCATAGCGCACTCGCCGCCGCAGCCGATGTCGCAACTGCCGCCCGCGGCGCAGTCGGAGCACCCGCACCCGCCGGCCATGCTGTTGTCGATTTCAAACTCACCGATGCCGAGTTCGGCCGGCGGCTGCACGGGCGTCGCGTCGTCGTCGGAGACCCAAGTGCCCTCGACCGAATCGGGACCGGCGTACGAGGGCTCGCTGACGGGCTGAGCCGGGGCTGCGGCGGAATAGTTGCTGCCCGGGTAGGCGCCCGGCGGCGACTGAGCCCAGCCGTAGCCGGCCGCGCCTGACAGCATGGCGATCGCAATGGCAAGTCTTGCGACGAATCTCACGGTCGTCCCCTTTGTTCACACCGACGTTTTGCGCACGGACGGGGAATACCAGTCCGGATATGTGTATCGATTCGGCAGTTTGGGCCGACAATTCCAGTCAATCCGGAATAATTGACACTCTTGTAAAAAGCGCAAGAGTCGGTGCGGCTCCTCCAGGTTCCCCGACCGGAACCGCTGCGGCTTCCCTTGTCCGGGTTGCACCGCTGCTGGGAATAAAACTTGTTTGGACCGCTTGCGGTTTTCGGCTAAATTGAGAGATCTAGCCCGGCTTGATCAATCGAGCCGATGCTATCGACGCTCGCATGAAGTCATTGCACCACCACTACCACCACAAGGGAGCAGTCCGTTGGCCAAAGACATCGAAATCGAACAGGACAAGTCGAAGACCTCACCGGGGAGCACGCCACCGACGACGGCGGCCGCTCCGCAGCAGCAGCAGGTGTCGGTCGACATCTCCAAGGCGCACGCCGCTTACTCGAACTTCTGCCGCGTGACCGGCACGCCCGAGGAGTTGATCATCGACTTCGGTCTGAACACGCAGCCGATGGGCGTTCCGAGCGACCCGATCGAGATCAGCGAACGGATCGTGATGAACTACTTCACGGCCAAGCGCATGATGGCCGCCTTGCAGATGTCGCTGCAGCGGCACGAGGCCGCCTTCGGCGTGCTGGAGACCGACGTGCAAAAGCGCGTGATGCCCGGCGTGATGCGGCAGGGAAGTCCCCAGCAGAAGTGACGCGCGCCGCCCAGGGCCTTCCGGTGCAGGGCGAAAAACTTTTCGAATGTCACACCCCTCAAGCCGCCCCCTCCGGGTGGCTTTTTTCGTAGCGCGCCTTTCCCAATTCGTGCCGCGCGTCCGGATTTATTCCACCAACCGTCACCGGCGTCAGGTTCGCCAAAAAGAGCGCCGCGCAAATAGTTTGCGCTCGTTGAAAAGCCCCCCTGCTTCGTGTAGTCTGAAATCTCAGGAATTGGAACAGCTTGTCTCATCGGAACGCTCGCGTATCGCGGATTCACCGCTACCGGGCACGAAGGCGTCGCACACAGCAGCTTGGCAAAGGCTACCCGCCGCGAGAGGCCCCGTCGCTCTATTGGGTCATCCTCTTAACGCTACCCGCGTTTGCTCAGGCTCTCGTTCGCAGATTGATGATTGATGTCATTCATCACCGCGAGCAGGGAGGTTCATGCCAGGAAGCGCTCGCGGTCCGGACAACATTGGAGAGACTTGGGTCAGCAGAGAAGCCATGAAAAAGAATCGGTTTCGTTCTCGGCGTGTCAGCAGCGTTCGTCGTTCTCGCTCGGTGCGCGGCACCGCGATCCTGTTCAAGCGGCACGCAAGCCTTGAAGGGCTCGAACTTCGAGCCATGCTCTCCGGCGACTCGCTGCTGTCCGACAGCGCGCTGTTCTCTTCGACCGAAGACGCGCACGCCAGCCCGCTCGAGAGCCTTTGCATCTCGCACCTCATGGCTTCGAATCTCGCGGGCGGCGACGACGCGGCGCCCGAGGCCGCTCCCTTGGCCGCCGCGGCCGAAGACGGCGGCGACGAGGACCCGATCGCCGAGCCGCTGCTCGAAGCGGATGAAATCGGCATCAACACGTTCCTCGAGATCGTCGATCTCAACGACAACCCCATCACCAGCATCGACGTCGGACAGAAATTTCGTCTGAAGGTCTTCGTTGAGGATGTGCGCACATCGTCGCCGGGGGGCGAAAATGGTTTTGGCGTGTTCTCGGCTTATGTCCGCGCAGACTACATCGCCACGCTCGTTGACTACGAAGACGATTCTCTGAACATCGGTTCCTTTTTTCCGCTTCTCAATCGAGTCGACACGTCGACGACCGGCGAGCTCCGCGCCGGCGGCGTGGGCACTTCTCTTGTCGGCCCCGGTACCGATCCCCAACTGCTCTGGACAGCCGAGTTCACTGCCACGACCGCTGGAACGGCGAACTTCAATACGTTCTTCGAAGACTTCTCAGACGTGGCGTTTGACGGCGACTGGCTGCTCTACGGCGAGCCCAGCACTGCCGACATCACCGCCGACAACGTGACCTTCAACGGCGCGTCCCTCGAAATCAATGACGTCGACGTGCCGAGCATTTCGATCGGCGACGTCACGCAGCAGGAAACCGACGATTCGCAGACCTTCCTGTTCACGGTCACGCTCGACGAAGCAAGCAACCAGCAAGTGACCGTCGCCTACAGCACTCAGAGCGGCACGGCGACCTCGGGCACCGACTTCCAGCCGGCGAGCGGCACGCTCACCTTCGCTCCCTCCGAGACGCAACAGATCGTCACCGTCACGGTGAACGGCGACTTCGAGAACGAGGCCGACGAAGACTTCACCGTCGTGCTGAGCAACCCCTCGGGGGCCGTGCTGCTCGACGACACCGGCGTCGGCACGATCGAGAACGACGACGTGCACGTCGTCGATATTGCCGACGTGCAGCAGCTCGAAGGCGACGAGCAGAATACGCTGGTGTTCACCGTCACGCTCTCGAAGCAGAGCCCCACGGCGGTCGAAGTACCCTGGGCTACACAGGACGTCTCGGCCGTTGCGGGAATGGACTATGTCGCTGCCAGCGGTACCGTCACGTTCAGTGCGGGGAGCACCGACCCGCAGTTCATCACGGTGACCGTGATCGGCGACACCGACCTGGAAGACAACGAGTCCTTCAAGGTCGTGCTGCAAGAGCCCTCCAATGCCGAACTGGGAGGCGACGGCGAAGCGACGGCCACGCTCCAGAACGACGACGGTCCGCAGCTCTCGGTGTTGGACGTTTCAGTCGACGAGAATACGCAGGATGGCTTTGTCGTATTCAACGTCACGCTGCTGGAATCCACCGGCGATCCCGTGACGGTCGTCTATACGACGGCCGACGGCACGGCCACGGCGGGCAGCGACTATACGGCCACCAGCGGCACGCTCAGCTTCTCCGGCGATACGACGGCGCTGCAAGTCACCGTGGCGATCACCGACGACAACGTTTTCGAGGCCGACGAAACCTTCACGCTGGAACTCTCGAACCCCAGCGGGGCTACATTGCTGGAGGATTCGGCCACGGCGACGATCTTAGACGACGACACGGCACCCACGCTGAGCGTCTCGGATGCGTCGGTCGCCGAAAACGCCGGCGGCGGCGACACGACCGACCTGGTTTTCACGGTCGAGCTCTCGGGCGCCACCGAACTTCCGGCAACCGTGCTCTACACCACGGTAGACGGCACGGCGATCGCCGACGACGACTACCAGGGCCTCGGCACTTTGACGCTCTCGTTCGCTCCGGGCGAGACGATGCAGTTGGTCACCGTGACCATCAACAACGACGCGCTCAACGAGAACGACGAGACCTTCCAGCTTCGACTGTTCGACGGCACGAACGTTTCGAACACGGCAGACCTGCTGGCCACGGGCACGATCCTGAACGACGACCCGTTGCCGACGCTTTCGCTGTCGCCGGCCAGCATCAACGAGGGCAGCGGCGGCGGCAACACGAACTTCGTGTTCACGGCCACGCTTTCGGCCCCCAGCGGGTTGCCGGTGAGCGCCGTGTGGTCGACCGCCGACGGCACGGCGGTCGCGGGCGACGACTACCAGGCGGCCAGCGGCACGATCACGTTTGCGCCCGGCGAGACGACCGCGCTGCTCACCGTGAGCGTCGTGGCCGACGAGGATGCCGAAGCCAGCGAGACCTTCACGATCAATTTGAGCGATCCGCAGAACGTCACGGCGGATCCCAGCGCCTTCACGGCGACGATTGCCAACGACGATGACGTGCCCGTGATATCGATCGACGCCGATCCGTCGTCGCAGAACGAAGGCGACGCCGGCATTACGCCGTTTGTGTTCACGGTCACGCTGTCGAAGACCAGTCAGGAGCAGGTGACCGTCCAATACTCGACGACGGGTCTGCTAGCCGACGCCGGGGTGGACTTCGAAGCGACGTCCGGGACGCTGACGTTCGCCCCGGGCCAAACGTCGATGATGCTCACCGTGAACATTATCGGCGACCAGATTTTCGAGAGCAACGAAACGTTCCGCGTCAATATTTCGTCGCCCACGGGAGCCTCGATCGGGACGACCGCCCAGACTGCGGTCATCGCCAACGATGACGCCGCCCCCACGGCTACGATCAACGACGTGACCATGCTTGAAGGCGACGCGGGCACGAAGGCGTTCGTGTTCACCGTGACCTTGTCGCAGCCGAGCTCGCAGGCCGGGACGCTCGCCTACACGACGCAAAACGGCACCGCCACGGCCGGCAACGACTACACCGCCACCAGCGGCACGCTCGCGTTCTCCGCCGGGCAAACCGTTCAGATGATCACGGTCAACGTGCTGGGCGACAAGCTCGTCGAAGGCAACGAAACGTTCTCCGTGGTGCTGTCCGACGGCAGCTTTATCACGATCCCCACCAACGGCGACCAGATCGGTACCGGCACGATTCAGGACGAGGCTACCGACGACATCGAAGTCATTCCCTCGAGCGTCGTCGGTCGCGTGTGGGTCGACAGCAACGGCAACGGCACGCAAAACGGCATCGAACGCTCGCTGGCCGGCGTGCAGGTCCTGCTGACCGGCGCTTCGCAGGCGCAAACGACCACCGGAGCCGACGGCACCTATTCGTTCAACAACCTCGACCCGGGCACGTACACCGTCGAGTTCGTGCTGCCGGCCGAGTACCGCGACGGCACCGCCATGCTGGGTAGCCTGGGCGGCACGCTGACCGAAGACGGCTACACCTTTACGATCGACAGCCCCGGTGGCGTGGCGGCCAGCAACTACCACTTCACCACCAGCGGGTTGCAGACGGCGTTCCTCTCGCAGCGGCTGTTCCTGGCCTCGTCGCTGGGCAACCTCATCAACCCGCCCGCCGTGGCTCCCACCGTGGCGATCACGTCGGTCACGAATCCGATCAACCCGTCGTCGGCAACGAACGTCTCGATCAACGGCACGGGCTCCGCCGGCGCGACGATCTCGGTCGTGGCCAGCGACGGCACGAACTCGACCTCGGCGTTCAACACGACCATCAATAGCAACGGCAACTGGTCGATCAACGGAGTCAACGTTTCGAGCCTGGCTGACGGCACAATCACGTTCGAAGTCACCGCGACCGGCGCCGGCGGCTTGACGACGGAAGCCACGATCACGGCCACCAAGGACACCGTGGCCCCGTCGATCACGATCGGCAGCGTGACCGATCCGATCAACATCGTCAACGAAACCGAAGTGACGATCACCGGCACGGGTACCGAGGGCGACACCGTCACGGTGACCGCCACCGATGGCACGACGACCACCGCGGCGGTGAGCACGACCGTGGACGCCAACGACAACTGGACCATCTCCAACATCGACGTCAGTGGGCTGAACGACGGTACGATCACCTTTAACGTCGTGTCCACCGACAACGCCGGCAACAGCGGCACCGCCAGCGTCACAGCCGAGAAAGACACGACCGCGCCGGAAGCCGAAGTGACGATGGTCACCGACCCGGTCACCTCGCTCAACGAGACGGAAGTCGAGATCAGCGGCACCGCCTCGCCGGAGGCAGCGATTACCGTCCTCTTCAGCGACAACGATAACGAATTGGGACCGTTCTCGACGGAGGCCGACCAGGACGGCAACTGGTCGATCTCGGGGATTAACCTGAGCACGCTCGACGACGGCACGCTGACGGTTGTCGTCACGGCCACCGACGACGCGGACAATACTTTCTCCGTCACCGAGATGGTCGAGAAGGACACGATTGCCGAGGCGACGATCGACCCGATCTCGAATGCGGTCAACCAGGACACGCAAGACGCGTTCGTGATCACCGGCACGACCGAGCCGGGTTCGACCATTCTGGTGACCGTCAGCGACGATCAGGGCGGCGAGACCGAGCCGGCCGACGCCACCGTGGACGAGAACGGCAACTGGACCGTGACCATCGACGTGAGTGCTTTGGCCGACGGACCGCTGACGATCCTCGTCGACGCCGTTGACGAACTGGGCAACATCGACAGCGTGGAAACCACGGCCGAGAAGGACACCGTCGTCGTGTTCGACGTCGACGATCCGCCGCCGGCCGGCCTGAGCAACTCGGACGACTACACAGTCAGCGGCACCGTCGAAGAAGGGGCCACCGTCACGGTCGTCGTGACCGACGGCGTCGACTCCACCGAGCCGATCGAAGCAAGCGTCAACGGCACGACCTGGACGGCCACGGGCATCAACCTGATGCAACTCGCTGACGGCGAGTTGACGATTCAAATTACGATCGTCGATGCTGCCGGCAACACCGTGATGACGACCGAAACGACGACCAAGACGGCGGTGGACGTCACCTCCATTCCCGAAACGATCAACGCCGCGCAACAATCGACGGTGACGATCAGCGGCGTCGGCGAGCCGGGAGCCATGGTGACGATTGTCGCCATCGATGCCGAAGACAACGAGGTGACTTCCAACACCGTGGAAATCATGCAGGACGGCACCTGGTCGATCGAGATGGACCTGACCGGCCTGGTCGACGGGACGATCGAGTTCACCGTCACCGCCACCGCAGGCGGCAACACGGTGATGCTGATGGAAACCGCCCTGCTCGACACCGTGGCCGACGTGATGATCACCGACCCGACGGGCGCGGTCAACGAGAACAACGAGAGCGCGTTCGAAATCAGCGGCACGGTCGAGCCCGGCTCGACCGTGACGGTGACGATCGACGACGAAGACGGCGGTACCGACCCGATCGTGATCGAAGCCGCGGTCGAGGAAAACGGGGATTGGTCGATCACCGCCGATCTGAGCAGCCTGACCGACGGCATGCTGACGATCACCGCCGACGCCGTCGATTCGCTCGGCAACGACGGGCAAGACACGGCCAACGTCGTGAAGGACACCGTTGACCCGGTATTTGATTCGGGCGACCTGGATCCGGTCGGCATCGCCAATTGCGACGACTACACCGTAAGCGGCACCGCCGAGGAAGGCGCCACGATCACCGTCACGATCAGCGATGGCGTGAACGACGACGTCACGGCAATGGTCACCGTCGACGAGACGGAGGCCTGGTCGATCGCGGGCCTCGATCTGAGCGGCCTGAATGAAGGTGACCTGACCGTCACCATCTCGGCCGAGGACGAAGCAGGCAACGTGGCCGACCCGATCGTCGAAGAGATCACCAAGACCACGCTGGCCATCGGCGAGGTCGAAGACCCGATCACTTCGGACAACGAGACGGCCGTGACGATCAGCGGCACCGTTGACCCGGCCGCCACGGTCACGGTGACCGTCGACGACGAGGACGCCGGCACCGACCCGGTCGTGATCCAAGCGGGCGTCGACGTGGACGGCAACTGGACGATCGACGTCGACGTCAGCGATCTGTCCGACGGCACGCTCACCTTCACCGTCGAGGCGACCGCGGGCGACAACACGGTCACCGACACGATCACGGCCACGAAAGATACCGTGGCGGACGTGACGGTCGATGTCCCCGCCGGGTTTGTCAACGAAAACAACCAGGACGCATTCGAGATCACCGGCACCGTTGAGCCCGGCTCGACCGTGACCGTGACGATCGACGACGACGGCGACAGCGGCACCGACCCGGTCGTCGTCGAAGCCGACGTCGATCAGGACGGCAACTGGACCGCCACGGCCGACCTGAGCGGTCTGAACGACGGCACGCTGACGATAACCGTCGACGCCGTCGATTCGCTGGGCAACGACGGGCAGGCGACGAGCAACGCCGAGAAGGATACGGTCGATCCCGCATTCGACCTGGATGCCCTCAACGCGATCGGCATCGCCAACTGCGACGACTACACCGTCAGCGGCACCGGCGAAGAGGGAGCCACCATCACCGTCACCATCAGCGACGGTGTCAACGACGACGTCACCGCGATGGTCACGATCGACGAAACCGAGATCTGGTCGATTGCCGGTCTCGATCTCAGCGGATTGAACGACGGCGAGCTGACCGTCACCGTTTCAGCCGAGGACGAAGCGGGCAACGTGGCCGACCCGATTATCGAGATGGTCACCAAGACTACGCTGGCCATCGGCGACGTCGAGGATCCGATCAGCTCCGATAACCAGGCCGCCGTCACGATCAGCGGCACGGTCGACCCGGCCGCCACGGTCACCGTGACCGTCGACGATGAAGACGCCGGCACCGATCCGGTGGTGATGCAAGCGGGCGTCGACGTGGACGGCAATTGGACGGTCGACATCGACGTCAGCAGCCTCTCCGACGGCACGCTCACATTTACCGTGGAAGCCACGGTGGGTGATGATACGGTCACCGACACCATTACCGCCGAGAAGGACACCGTGGCCGACGTCGTGATTCTCGATCCGACAGGAGCTGTCAACGAGAACAACCAAAGCGCGTTCGAGATCACCGGCACGGTCGAGCCCGGCTCGACAGTGACCGTAACGATCGACGACGAGGACGGCGGCACCGACCCGGTGGTGGTGGAGGCCGACGTCGACCAGGACGGCAATTGGACCGCCACGGCCGACCTGAGCAGCCTGACCGATGGTTTGCTGACGATCACGGCCGACGCCGTCGATTCGCTCGGCAATGACGGGCAGGACGACAGCAGCGTCGAGAAGGATACGGTCGACCCGGTCTTTGCGCTGGATACGCCCGATCCGGTCGGCATCGCCAACGCGGACGACTACAGCGTCCATGGCACTGGCGAAGAGGGCGCCACGATTACCGTCACCATCAGCGACGGCTTGAACGACGACGTCACCGGCATGGTGACCATCGACGCGACCGAGGCCTGGTCGGTTACCGGTCTCGATCTGAGCGGACTGAACGATGGCAACCTGACCGTCGCGGTCACGGCTGAGGACACCGCCGGCAATACCGACACTACGGACACCACCGTGGCCAAGAGCACGGTCGAGATCGGCCTGGTCGATCCCGACCCGATCAACGCCGACAACGCGGCGGCCGTCACGATCAGCGGCACTGCCGATCCGGCGGCCACGGTCACGGTCTCTGTCGACGACGAGGACGGCGGAACCAATCCGGTCGTGATGCAAGCGGGCATCGACGTGGACGGCAACTGGACGGTCGACATCGACGTCAGCAGCCTGACCGATGGCACGCTTACGTTCACGGTCGAAGCCACCGTCGACGACAACACGGTCACCGACACGATCACGGCCGAGAAGGATACCGTGGCCGACGTCGTGATCCTCGACCCGACGGACGCGGTCAACGAGAACAATCAGAGCGCATTCGAGATTACCGGCACGGTCGAGCCCGGCTCGACGGTGACCGTCACGATCGACGACGAGGACGGCGGCACCGACCCGGTCGTTGTGGAAGCCGTCGTCGACCAGGACGGCAACTGGACGGCCACGGCCGATCTGAGCGGTCTGAACGACGGCCCGCTGACGATCACGGCCGACGCCGTCGACGGGGTGGGCAACGCCGCGCAGGATGACAGCAGCGTCGCGAAGGACACGGTCGATCCGACCTTCGCGCTGGATGGGCTCGATCCGGTGGGGATCGCCAACGCGGACGCCTACACCGTCAGCGGCACTGGCGAAGAGGGCGCCACGATCACCGTCACCATCAGCGATGGCGAGAACGACGACGTCACGGCGATAGTTACTGTCGACGAGACCGAGACCTGGTCAATTGCCGACCTCGATCTCAGCGGACTGAACGACGGCGACCTGACCGTTACCGTCACGGCCGAAGACGCGGCCGGCAACACGGATACGACCGACACCACCGTCGCCAAGAGTACGCTGGTGATCGAATCGGTCGAGGATCCGATCGACGCCGACAACGAGACGATGGTCACGATCAGCGGCACGGTCGATTCGGCGGCCACGGTGACGGTCACCGTCGACGACGAGGACGGCGGCACCGACCCGGTCGTGATTGCAGCCAACGTCGACGTGGACGGCAACTGGACCATCGACATCGACGTGAGCGATCTGTCCGACGGCACGCTAACCTTCACGGTGGAAGCCACGGTCGGCGACGACACGGTCACCGACATGATCACCGCCGAGAAGGACACCGCGGCGGAGCCGCTGGCAATGACGTCTGACGGGGACGGCGACAACGTGCTGGAAGCGATCGCCCTGGCGATGAGCGCCGGCGAGGAGAACCCCTCGGCGGTCGACGAAGCGATGGCCGACGAGAACGACTGGACCGACGTTTAGTTCCAGCCCGGCTAGAAATTCGTCTCGATGCCGAAGTTGATGCCCTGCACCCAGATATCGGAGTTGTTGAAAGCAAACTGGGGGAAGGTACCCGAGGTGCCCGGCGGGAACTGATTCGGGTCGACCTGCAAGTCGATCTGATCGCCCGGACGCACGACGTTGGTCAGGGCCATGAACGTGTAGCCGAAATTCAACCGCCACAGTGGCGTCCACTGGTAGCGCAGATTCAACTGCAGCTCCGGCAGCACGCCGAACACGGTGCGGTCGTACTGCCCGATGTTCGAGTCGAGCGCGAGAATGCCGCCCTCGTAGGTGAGCGGATCCTCACCCGGGGCCTGCACGACCGTCGAGCCATTGATGCGGACGCGCTGCGACACACCGCCCAAGGCCACGGCGGCGAACACGTCGAAGGTCCAGCAGCCCCGCGTCATCTGCCAATTCACGCCTAGTTCACCACCGTTGAAGTTATTGCGCGTGTTGAACAGGTCTTCGACCGCAGAGTTCGTACCCACCGGTACCTCGCCGCCGGCGATTGTGGTGGTGTTGGTGCGGATGTCGAGTCCCTCCGCGATGCGGAAGTAGCGGTAGCCGGCCAGAATGTCGACGCGGCGGCAGCAATCGGCGTATAGTGCCCGGCGCAAACGCAAGTCGTTCGAGTAGACCGTGCGGCTGCTGGTGACGTTGACCGAACCGACGACAATCTCCGGATAGGCTAGCAGCAAGGCATCCTGGGCGTCCGTGTCCACGTTGAAAAGCGGTCGAGCCAGAATCGGCGAGCCGGACGACGAGGCCGCGTACGACTCGTCGCCGTTGCCGAGGAAAAAGAACGAGTTTTCGATCGCCAGCGATTCGCAGGGATCGAACCAATAGCCGAGCGTAAAGCGCCCGCCGGAACGACCCGCGGTGTTGATCCGCTCGTCGCCGAACAGGATCTCCGCGTTGGGCAGGACGCCGGCGCTACCCACGGGCGTGCCGGGGGGGCTGGTCGTCACCAGGGGCGGCGTGTTGGCGCCGCGAACCCAGAAGGCGATGTACTCCGCCCGACCGAAGAAGCCCGGCGGGAACCAGCCGCAGTCGCCACCGCCACCGCAGTAGCCACTCGCGCAGCCCATCGGTTCCTCCCACATGTCGCCCGGATAGTATTCCTGGTAACCGGGGTCCATCATCGGCACGGGCTGCACTTCCTCGACCATCGGCGCGGCCTGCTGCGGCGCAGACTGCATCGAGGCCATGCGAGCCGGCCGTCGCATCCGGGCCGGCGGCCTGCTTTGAGCCGCGGGCCGCATTTGAGCCTGGGCTTGCTGCACGGGTGCGCTGGACCGACTGCCCGAGCGGGCGCGGCTTTGCACCTGCTGGTCGTACTGCTCGAGTCTCTGCGAGAGATTCTCGAACGGATCGGCCGAGGCCCGGGTTCCGGCCAGGAATGCCAACATTGCGAAAGCAACGGCGAAGCGACGCATAAACCTGTTCCTCTAGCGCAGCAGACTGATGTTGCAGCGATTCGTTTCCCGCTAGCTGCCCACAAGACGGCCCTCACGGCGCGCGTGGCACCGACACACCAAGTTTGTCGGACTTTCCGGTCGTACTAGTTGAAAAGAAATTCCCGGCTGTACCGATTGTGCCGACCCGGCGGGCTGGGAAAACTAAAGGCCCCGCATAGAGTTTGCCCGAGGCCATGGGAGAGCGGGACGATCGACCGCGGTCGGGCGCGACGTCTCAAGAACACGCTAGCATGGCTACCAGCCCCCGCGGTGCCCCGCGGAGATTCGCACATACCCGCGGGCGCGTCACGGTCGGCTGCTATCGCGCAGGTCGGCCAAGAGCTGATCCAACAGGCCGTTGCCCAGTTCGAGGGATGCGAGAACGGCGTCGGTCGACAGCAGGGCGCGATCGACGGCCGGGCCATTCTGCTCGAGGGGCGGCGCGGCCGCTGAGGGCCGGCGGCGAGGGGCAAGCAGGACGGCGCGAGCCGAGCCGGCCGGGGGCTCGTCCTTCGCGGCCGTTGGCACAGGCATCGACAGCGCCACAGCCACGGCCGGGGTGGACTCCGCGAGACTGGCCGTCTGTGGTGCCGCCGGTGGATCGGTGAGGTTGATCTTGATCAGGGTGCCGGTGTTCGAGCGTGCGATAATGTTGTCTACGGCGCTGACCACGCCGCTCCGATCGAAATCGAACACGTTGGTGATCGCGGCGCCGAACCCCGCATTGTTGCGAGCCGCGATCTCATCCTGGGCGCTGGTCACAGCCAAGGTGGGCGACCCGCTGCCGGTTTCGCCGATGCGATTGCCGAAGTAGAACACGTCGCTGGCAGCCAACCCGGTGTTGGTATTGAACCCGCCGGCCGCATCGTTGCCTTCCACGACGACTTGCAGCCAGGTGTTGGCGATCGCACCGTTGGGCCAGATGATTTCGACGCGGTCCGAGCCGCCGAGGCCCGCCCCGGGCCGCACGCTGAACGCCGAGGGGGCCGGGGCATCGATCCAGGTGCTGGGCGCGTTGTTGGCGCCCACCTTGAAGTGAAAGTCGTTCTGCGTGATGGCGCCCTGCGCGTCTTGCAGATCGACGATGATGCCGTTGATACCGCGCGAGTAGCTCGTAATGTTGGCAAACGTCGCGGGCCCCGATCCCGGCAGGTAGGCCGTCTTGTCGGGGGCCACGGCCAGGTCGTCGCTGACGCTCACGCCGGAGGTGAAGCCGTCAAACTTCGAGCCGTTGTAGAAAACATGCCGTCCCACGACTTCGGGCGCGATTCCTTTTCCGTGCAGGAAGAGTTGCTGAATCTGCTCGGGGGTCAGGGCCGTATCGTAGACGGCCGCATTGACCAGCCCGCCATTAAATGGGGCGAACGTCGACGGCCGGGCGACGGGCTCGATCGTGAACGTGTTGGAAGTGAACGTGCGGCTGCCGATGAACAACTCGAACCCGGCGCCGCTCGGGTAGTTCCCGTTGGGGCCGGTGAGCATCGTCGGCGACGTGTACGAAGTCGGCGCGTCCTCGCCCACTGGCGTAAGGTAGAACGCTACCGGATTGCCCGGACCCGACCCTACCACGGCCACATGATACCACTGGCCTGCCTGAAACACCCCTGCGGGCGTCGAATCCTGGAAGCGCACCACCGAGCCGCTGGCGGTGACTTTCAGCGTTAGCGCGCCGTTGGTCTCTCGGTAGAGGCTGAAGCCGGGAAGCGTCGTCTTGGCGTCGGAGGTGTCGAACAGCGTCATCACGCCGCCGGTCTCGGTTTCCACGCGAGCGAAGATCGAAAGCGTGAAGACCCCGGTGTTCTGCACGAAGTAAAAGTTCTTTGGATCCGGACCGTTGATCCTGGGCACTTGCAGGGCGGAACCGACGATCGCCCCCGGCGCAGCCACGTGCTCCCAATGCGGCCCGATGACTTCGTCGGAAGAATACAGCACCTGACGCAGCGCTGAATCGCTACGCACCTCGTACGCATTGCTGGAAGCATCGCGCGCCGACCGCGTGGCCATGCCCTCGAAGGGCTCGAGCGGCAAAGGATCGACCAGCCCCGTAAAGTCGCCGAAGTAGCTGTCCGGACGGTACGGCGGCAACCACAACTGCAAGCCGGGTATCGTGGTCGGGGCATTGCTGGGGTAGGGCTCCGGCGGCGGCGGCTTGGGAACGACCTGTGCCTCGTCCAGGAATTCGGCCGGGGCAAGCGCGGCGTGAGTGAAGCGCACGGCGTCGACGACGAAAGCCAACTGCTCCGCTCCCGTGTTGTAGGCCCCCAGCACAACCGGCTCGTAGTCGTGCGTGACCTCGAACTCGTCCAGCGGCAGCGGATCGCTCATATCGGCCACGGCAGTGGCTGCTTCAACCCCGTCGACATAGAGCCGCAGCAACCCGGCGTTGACGTCGCGCACCGCAGCCACGTGATGCCAAGCTCCGTCGTTGATGGGCAGATCGCTGGTGATCGTGGGGTTGTTGACCAGATCGAAGAGCGAGAACTGCACGTGGCCGCCGACCATTTTCAGCGTCCAGTTCTGAATGGTCGGCTGCGTTCCGATAATGACGCCGGAGGTGGCCGTGGTCTTGAGCACCACTTCGGCCGTCAGCCCCACGTCGGCCCGCAGTTGCAGCGGCGTCGTCGTCCCCTGCGACAGCACGACGTTGTCGGTGGCCGTCGTGAGTTGCAGCGCCGAGTCACCGTTGCGCCCTTCGACGTATTGCGGCACGTTGCCGCGAATCCAGGCCCGCTGGTCCCACGGGCCGTAGTCCTGCACGGCAGGGCCGGTGATCGTCGCGGGCTGCCCGGGAGCCTCTTCGTTGAAGTACCATTCGAAGTGGTACGGCTCGTCGCTTTCGAGCCAGCGCAAGTTGATGCGGGCCAATCCGATTTTGGAGTAGAAGGCGCCGGAAGAGTTCGCTCCGCCGGTGAGGGCTCCGCCGACGTGCCCCCGGTTGTAAGCCAGGAGCAGCGTGTCGGGCCCCACGAGCGTCATGTCGGAGTAGCCGGCAAATCCGAAGAAGACGACCTTGCTACGCGTCCAATTGAAGGCTCCGTCGTAGCTGATCCAGATCGTCATCTCCTGCCGTTCGTTATCCAAGGGGTTGCTCGGCGAGGCAAAGACGATGACGTCCTCGTTGACGCGCAGCAGCGAGCCTTGGACCTGGGTCGACGAAATATCGCCTTCGATGCCGACGGGCAGCCAGGAAATACCGCCGTCGAAGCTGTACGATTTGCCGCGATAGTGCGCGCTGTTCTTATTGACGCGCGCGCTCATGTAGACGAAGCCGTTATCCAGCTCGACGAGCGTGTTTTCGTTGCTGTAGTCGCTCGGCGAGGGAGTTCCGTTCTCGTTGCCGTGAAACCCGCCGCCCAACTGCCAGGTCTGGCCGTGGTCGTCGGAGTAGATCACGTGCGACCAGGAAACTCCCGTGACGTCGGCCGTCTCGCGATGATCGGCCGGAATCAAGAGCCGGCCGGCGTAGTCGCCCTGCTGCAACTGAATGCCGTGGCCCGGTCCGATCGCATTCCAACCCCAGGGCGTGTCGGGATAGGCGCCGGGCGGGCCGGGATTGTTTCCCTCGGTTACCTTGACCGACTCGGTGATTTCGACCGGCGCGCTCCAAGTCTGGCCGTCGTCCGAGGAGCGGGTGACCCACACGTCTTGGATCGTACGGTTGTAAACCAGGAAGACTTCGCTCGTGACACGGTCGACCACCGGCGTGGGACTACCGGTTCGTGGCTCTGAGCCGACCTGTATTTCTTTGACAACATGCTGCACCGGCGACCAGGTCGCGCCACCGTCGAGACTCCGCCGCATGACGATCGCATAAGAACTCTGGTCGGTGATGTTCGAACGACCCTCGGCAAATGCGAGCACGACGCCGGAGTTGGTCGTCACCAGCGCCGGAGCGTAGAAGATCGGGTAGCCGCCGTCTCCCCAGTTGAACAGCTCGATCGGCTTGCGCTGTTCGACCGGCGTGGCCGCAATCTGCGGTGGAGCGATCAACCTCAGCGAGGTCTCCGATGAAGTCGCATTGGCTTCGGCCACCGCTGCATCGCCGGCATCCACGTTGCCGTCGCGATTGTAGTCGTAGGGCGAAGTGACCGGCACCGACACGCCCGGATTGCTCAGCGGGGCTTGCTCGTCCACGGCGTCGACGATCGCATCGGTCGGGCTATTGCCCGATTCGCCCACGGCATTGCCGAAGTAGAAGACGTCGTCGTGCGATAGCCCGGTGCGAACCGTCGCCTTGACCGTCACCTCGAGCCACTGCTTCTGGATCGCCCCGTCCGGCCACATGAGCGTGACCCGGGTGGATTCGTCTGGACCGGCGTCGGGACGCAGCGCGATGGTTGTCGGCTGCGGTCCGCTCGACCAGCTTGCCGGATCATTGACATTGCCAACGCGGAACGCGAAGTCGTCGGCCGTCAGCGTCGCGGTAGGCAGACCCGCGATATCGACAGCCACGGCGTTGATGCCGCGGCTGTAGCTTGTGTAGTTGGCAAACGAGGCCGTTTGGCCCGGCAGCAGGGCGACTTTGTCGGTCGCCAGCGCCGCGTCGTCCGCGGCGTTGGCTGCCGGGTCGTTCCCATCGAACGACGAGTTGTTGTAGAGAATGCTCCGCCCCACGACCTCCACGGACAGGAGGTCATGGAATACCGGCTCGACAGGGTCCGCCGACATCAGCGTCCTGTCTTCCAGCACCTCGAACAACAACCGCTCGCGACCTCGGCCGACGCCCCGGGGAGTGCGGGCCGGAACTTGATGATGCACCAATCCTGCTGGACCTCAAAGTTGTGGAATGACTCAGCGCCCGGCAGGATTTCAAAGCCCCCTGGGCCACACCCAAATCAATCAGCGTCGAGGGACGAGATCGTCAGGAAACCACCGACATGTGCTGTAGGTCCATTGTCAACAAAAACCTACGCAAAGTCTATTCTTTTCGTCAGATTCGCCTGGGCGGAATGCTGCCTTCGGCACGGGCCTGCCTGAACGGCGCCGCTGGTCGAGACGGAGAATGCCGGCCGGCGCATGCCGTCTCGGCCGGCCGGCGCTGGGTTTACGGAGCGTCTCACAGGGGGTAGACTGACGACCAAAGAGGGCGAACGCCCGCAAGCTTTGCGGCAACGTTCTCGCCAAGACGCGGCCCAAGCCGCAAGCCGGAGAGGTGGCTGAGTGGTCGAAAGCGCCGGTTTGCTAAATCGGTGACCGGGTAACCGGTCCGCAGGTTCGAATCCTGTCCTCTCCGCTTAGCATCTCAACACAGTCAGCAGCGAATCAAGCCCTGGGGTCGTCCCGAGGGCTTGCTTCATTTCGGCGGCCGTACTCGACAGTTCGCACGACGCTGCTGTGGCGTCGGGGCGGTTCTAGAACTCGACCTGGAATCGGGTGCCGAAGATGTCGAACGGGGCGAAACCCGCCCACTCCGGGGTCGTGTATTGAGGCATGCTATGGATCCAGTTGAACTGCACCCGGGTGTACTGGTTCCACCACCAATTGATGGCCACGGTGCTCTCGTTCGCATAGCCGGGGTTGGGCGAGGGCGGCGGCCCGACATCATCGGAGATCTGGTTTTCCGGCAGGATGTTGTCGGCCGCCAGATTCATGTACGACCATCGGAAAGCCAATTCCCAGGCCCCCCAGCCGCCGATCTGGCCGCGCGTCCCCGTGCCGTAGAACGGGCTGAACGGCTGGCAATTGTAGTCCAGCACGCCGGTTTCTTGGTTGTAGCCTGCGTTCTCACCGGTCAGAAAAATGCCTCCCTGAATGTAGGCACCGTAGTAGAAGATGGCCGGGCCATTGAGCTGGTTGACCCACGTGGCCATGAACTCCGTCTGAAAGTGCGCGGGCCCGCGGTTGAAGGCCAGTTCGAGATGCGGAAAATGAAAGCTTTCGGAGACGATCCGGCCGGAGTCGATCACCGGCGGGGTTCCGGCAGCCGTCAACCCGAAACCGGCCGCGTCCCCGAGGAAGAACTCCGGAAACGGCCGCGATTGGTAGGTCTTGGCGAAAGGTCCCGTCGTGCCCTCGCCACCGATTCCCCCGTAGCAGTAGCCACCGCCGACGTGCAGCAATCGCAGGTCGTTGGGTACGTAATCGTCATAGTACAGGAGGTGCGTGCCCCGGACCGCGAATGCCACACCGCCGCTGTCGCCGATTTCATTGGCGAATCTTGTGTCGCCGAGCGTCCCGTAGCCTAGCTCCGCGCCGTTGAAGAAGGTAAAGCCCGTGGCGAAGATGCTGTAGGCGAGCGTTGACATCCGGTCATCACTAACGCGATAGGCCATCATGCCGGTGCGCCGGAACGGGTCCATGGCCTGAAAGGGTAGTGAACGCTCCAGGAAGTCGAGATGCCGCACGCTGGTCAAACCGTCCATCGTCGTGGGCTGACGGAAATGGCCGAGCCGCACGGCGCCGAAAAAGGGGAGCGACCCCTGCTCGCCCCACACGTCCAGCAGGCTCGGACGGCCGGTGACGGCGAAATCGACCTCGATGCTATAGCGCGTGTGCTCGCTGACGGCACCCAGCGCTTGCAGTCGAGCGCGGCGAAAACCCACGCCGTCCTGAATGTCTCCCAGAACCGCGCGACTTGCGGGCCCCTGGCTGAACAGACCGTCCTCGAGTTGGAAAAAACCACTGACCCGGATCAGTGGCAGCTCCGGCTCCTCTTCGCCCCGGCCCAGCAGTTCGACGAGCTTGTCGGCCGTGCTCTTTGATTCCGCCTGCATCTCGGCCAACTGTCGCTCCGTGGCTTCGAGACGTTGGCGAAGCAGACTTGTTTCATCCGAGGCGGCAGGCGGCGGGGTCGGCGCTGCCTGAACGAAATCGACGGGCGTGACGTTCGAATCGAACACTGCAGTCGTGGGCGGCAGGCGCTGGGAGATCGGCGCGGACCACGCGGCCGGCGCCAACGGACCAGGCGGCGCGATGAGCTTTTCCTGGGCCATGGCCGCGCGCGACGCCAGGCAACTCAGCAAGGCGACGGCAACGCTTGCCGCGGTTCGAATCTCACGTCCAACCGACACGATGTGGTATCCCCCTGGTCCCCCAAAACCGCACGGAGCGTGTTAAAGATTATCGGTTATGCGGATCATCCGGCTTGTATCGGGTTTGCCGGAAGCGAGTTACGATTCGGAAAGTTAGAGCCAGAAGTGACAAACTGCGTTCGCAGGGAAAGTTAGGGCATTGCTTCGCAATAGACTGCGGCGGTGCGACTCAACGACTGCGCGGCGACGCAAGCGGGGGGGCTGTACCCCCGTCCTAACGATCCTCCGGCGTCATCGGGCCGTGGGACCCGCACGCCGCGCCGGTCGCCTCTCTGCCTCACGGCGGACCCTCTCCATGGTGCCATGGCGACGTGCGCTGCCGCACCCATTCGCCGGGCGGATCCCGATGCGCTCGAGTGCGTGACATGCGTCCCTCGCCTCCGCCATTGAAACGCGCAAGTGGCTGAGCACTTGAACCATGACACGTGCGTAGCGAGGCGCGACGGTGCGCTAGAGTGCTGCGTTGGTGTATTGCCGAAGCGCGAAGTGACAATCCTCTTCGCGCTGCGAGAACCTCGTGCGACATCCACTCAGACACTTGAGTTCGAGACGCTAAATGCTTTAAGATTGCCCGCGAGTGGTACGCGACCATCGGTCGGGCGGCTGCCGCAACGTGCCACGATGCGGGGCATGCATTGCCTCGAAGTACCAACGCGTGCGCCAAGCGAGGTCAGGATGTCAGACTCGGCGGCACTGGGGACAGGATGCATCTTCGCGGCCGCCCAACAGATGGGCGACGTGTCGATCTTCAGTCCCGCCTCTCCGCAGGCTGGTTCGATTGTCACGCTCTCGTGGCTGGTGTTCGCCGTAGCGGCCTTCATCTTCGTGGTCGTCGAGGGCGTGCTTTTCTACTGCGTGTTTCGCTTCCGGCACCGGGGCGAACCCACGGACACCGAGCCGCCCCAAGTCTACGGCAGCCACCCCATCGAAATCGCCTGGACCGTGGCGCCCTCGATGATCGTGTTCTTTCTGGTGCTGGTGGGCGCGCGCACGTTGTGGGAAGTGAACATCGCGCCGGCGGCGCCCACGACCGAATCGGCCGACGAATCGGGCGTGCTCGACGTGACGGTGGTCGGACGCCAGTGGTGGTGGGAGTATCAATACAAGCGCTACGATGGCCGCGAGTTGAGCATTATCACGGCCAACGAGTTGCACATTCCGGCCAGCGATGCCGAGACGCCCCGCTCGACGCGGCTGGCGCTCCGCTCGGCCGACGTCTGCCACAGCTTTTGGGTGCCGCGGCTCGGCGGCAAGATGGACGTCATCCCCGGACGGCACAACACGCTGTGGCTCGAAACCGACAAGCCGGGGCTCTATCTCGGTCAATGCGCCGAGTACTGCGGCACGCAACATGCGCACATGCTGATCCGCGTCGTCGTCGATTCGCCGGCAGACTTCGAACGGTGGCTCGAGAGCCAGGCCAAACCGGCGGTGGAGGATGCGGAGGTTTCTCAAGGGCGCGAGGCGTTTCTCTCCGAGTCGTGCGTCAATTGCCATCGCATTCGCGGCACGACCGCGCATGGCAACTACGCGCCCGACCTGACGCACCTGATGAGCCGAAAGACGATCGCCGGCGCCGCGGTCGAAAACAATGCCGAGAACCTGGAACACTGGGTGCACGATCCTCAGGATCTCAAGCCCGGCTGTTTGATGCCGGCCTTCGGATTGACGGACAAGAAGCAGCAGATGATCGTCCGCTACCTGTTAACGCTCGAGTAAGCACGGATACGAACCAAGGGGGGACGCGGCTCTCGGATCGGGACCCGACCGAACACGCGGAGTCGCCTCTCGCAGGAACCTATGGCTGTCGCCGAACATCCCGAACCAGCCCCGGCTTCGGCGTCGCGCCCCGGCCTGCCGTCGATCTTGCACGAGTGGACCACGACGGTCGACCACAAGAAGCTGGGCATCATGTACGTCGTGATGGCGATCCTGTTTCTCGTGATCGGCGGATGCGAAGCGCTGCTGATGCGCATCCAATTGTGGAGTGCGAACAACGAGATTATTCCGCCGGACATCTTCAACCAACTCTTCACGATGCACGGCACGACGATGGTCTTCTTCGTCGGAATGCCCATCTTGATCGGCATGGCCAACTACCTGGTGCCGCTGATGATCGGCGCCCGCGACATGGCCTTTCCGCGGCTCAACGCCTTGGGCTTCTGGACGACGGCGTTCGGCGGCATGCTGGTCTATTTCAGCTTCGCCACCGGCGGCGCCCCGGCCTTGGGCTGGTTCGCCTACGCTCCGCTGACCGAGAGCACCTTTGCCCGCAGCGCCGCGACCGACTTCTGGGCGCTGGGGCTGATCACCAGCGGCGTCGGCTCGATCGCGGCGGGCGTGAATTTCATCGCCACGATCCTCGGCATGCGTGCGCCCGGCATGACGTTGCGGAGGCTGCCGTTCTTCGTCTGGACCATGCTCTGGACGAGCATGCAGTTGCTGATAGCCATTCCGCCACTGACGGCCGGGCTGATTATGGTCATGTTCGACCGGCAGCTAGGGGCGCACTTTTTCGACGTGCAGAACGGCGGCTCGGCCATCTTCTGGCAACACCTGTTTTGGTTCTTCGGCCACCCGGAGGTCTACATTCTGATTCTGCCAGTGTTCGGGATGGTCTCCGAAGTGATTCCGGTGTTCTCGCGCAAGGTGCTGTTCGGCTACGAGTTCATGGCCGCCGCGACGATGGCCATCGCGTTCATCGCGTTGGGGGTGTGGGCGCATCACATGTTTTGCGTGGGGCTGAGCCGCACGCTCGATCTGTATTTCGTCGTGGCCAGCCTGCTGGTGTCGATTCCCACCGGCATCAAGTTCTTCAACTGGCTGGCCACGATGTTCGGCGGCAAGATCAGCTTCGCCTCGCCGATGCTGTTCAGCTTCGGCTTTCTGTCAATGTTTCTCATCGGGGGTCTGACGGGCATCATGCTCGGGGCTGCACCGTTCGACTTCCAGCTCTCCGACAGCTATTTCGTCGTGGGCCACTTCCACTGGGTGCTCATCGGCGGCACGCTGTTTGGCACTTTTGCGGGCATCTACTACTGGTACCCCAAGGTTACCGGCCGCATGCTCAACGAGTCGCTGGCCCAGTGGCAGTTCTGGCTGTTGTACGTGGGCTTCATCCTCACGTTCGGGCCGATGCACGTCTCGGGCATACTGGGGATGCCGCGCCGCATCTTCACCTACGAGCCGGATCGGGCCTGGGAAATCTGGAACCAGGTGGCCACGGTCGGCGCCTTCGTGCAAGCGCCGAGCTACCTGATCTTCGTCTACAACCTGATCAGCTCGCTGTGGAAGGGAAAGCCGGCCGGCGACGATCCCTGGGACGCGTGGACGCTGGAATGGACCACCACGTCGCCGCCACCGAGCTACAACTTCGAAGTCGTGCCGACCGTGCATAGCCGCCGGCCGCTGTGGGACGCCAAGCACCCCGACGACCCCGACTGGCTGTACGAATGACACCCCCGGGCCGCCGCCGCATGCCGCGGGCGGCCAAGCATAGCAGAGGAATTACGTTGGCAACCCGTAGCGGCTATTCCGGTTCGCCCGCCCCCTTCCCACCTCCGGTGCCGAAGGAGATGCGACTAAGCGAACACGAATGGGGAATGCTGAGCTTCCTGTTCTCCGAGGTGGCGTTCTTCAGCACGTTGATCGTGGCCTACATCAACTTCGAAGGCGAAGACACGATCGGCCCCACGCCCGAGATTCTGTCGCTGCCACTGGTGTTTGGCACGACCGCCTGCCTGCTCTCCAGCAGCCTGACGGTGCACCTCGCCACGCATTCGCTCGAGCGCGGCAAGCAGGCCCTGTTCCGACTGTTCTGGGCGCTGACCATCGCCCTGGGCATCGCGTTTCTGGCCGGCACGGCCTACGAGTGGTACGGCTTGATCGTGGACGAGCACCTGACGATCAGCCGCAACCTGTTCGGCACGACGTTCTACACGCTGGTCGGCTTCCATGCCTTTCACGTCACGGTAGGCGTGATCGCGATGTCGGTGCTGCTCGCTCTGGCCCTGGGGCGGCAAGTGACGCGCGAACACTCCCTGGCGGCCAAGCTTGTGTCCTGGTATTGGCATTTCGTCGACGGCGTGTGGATCGTCGTCTTCGCCGTGGTCTATCTGTAAGGACGCGTGGCGGGATCCATGGCAGATTCGCATCCGACACCTCCCGACGCGACCACCCCGAACAAGGGTGCCGTCGACATGCCTCGCCCCACGGCGGCACCGATTGTGCTGGCGGTGGGCATCGCGCTGATCTTGGCTGGCTGGGCGCTGAACATTACATTCATCATCGTGGGGGCCGTGATTTTCGTCGCCGGCCTCGGCGGCTGGATCGCCCAGCTACTGCCCGGCCGGGGACACGCCCTGGAGCCGTTCGAAACTGTGCGCGGTCGAGCTCTGGTCACGGGCGAGCCGGGACGAGTCGCCCAACTTCGGCAAGGCATGCCCGGCTATCGGTTGCGCATGCCCGAGAAAGTGCATCCCATATCGGCGGGCATCAAGGGCGGCATCCTGGGAGGCATCATCATGCCGCTGCCGGCCATGCTCTACGGCTTGATCAGCGGCAAGGGTATTTGGCTTCCCTTGAACTTGCTGGCCGGCATGGTGCTGCCGGGTGTGGATGAGATGAGCGTCGAGGCGCTCGGCCAATTCAACCTGACCCTGGCAATTGTCGGTCTCTTGATTCATGCCACGAACTCCGTGACGTTCGGCCTGCTCTACGGCGTGTTGCTGCCGACGTTGCCGCCGATCTCCAAGCCGCTGGCCTGGGGCGCGCTGTTGATGCCGTTGTTGTGGACGGTGGCCGCCTTTCTCACGACCGCCATGTTCAATTCCCAGGTACGCGAGTTGGTCGATTGGCCGTGGTTTGTCGTGTCGCAATTCATCTTCGGCGTCGTCGTGGCGCTGTTTGTCATGTGGTTCAATCCCGAGGGGGGCGTGGGCACCGGCGCCGCGGGCGGAATCCTCGGCGGCGTGCTGATGGCCGTGCCAGCCATGCTGTGGGGATACTTTACCGGCCACGGCATTTGGTACCCGGTCAATCTCCTGGCCGTGATGGTGCAGCCGCCGGACGCGGCACTCACCGTCGAGGCGCTCGAACAATACGACGGCACCTGGCTCTTGGCCGCCACGGCATTTCACGGAGCCTTGTCGCTGGCGTTTGGGATCGTCTACGGCGTGCTGCTGCCCCGCGTGCCCGCCATGCCGGGGCCGTTTGCCTGGGGGGCGCTGATGATGCCGCTGTTGTGGACCGCCACCAGCTACGGCCTGATGGGAGTGGTCAATCCCGTGCTGCAAGACACCGTCGACTGGCCGTGGTTCGTCGTCTCGCAATTCGTGTTCGGGCTAGTCGCGGCGATCGTCGTGGTGCGTAGCGAACAGGTCTATGTCACGCCGGCCGGACGCGGCCAAAAGCCGTCGGGGGAGGCCGCGACATGAGGCACGCTGCGGTCACCTATGGTGCGGCGCTGGCGGCGATGCTCGCTGCCGGCTGCGGGTATACTCCGCCCGGCAAACCCAATCCGGCCGACCGTCCGCGCACGCCGGCCCAGATCACCGATTTCGATTTTCTGTTCCAACAGAACTGCACCGGCTGCCACGGCGACGACGGCAAGTTTGGCCCCGCCCCGCCGCTGAACGATCCGATCTTCCTGGCGATCGTCCCGGACGCAGAACTGCTCGACGTGATCACCAACGGCCGCGACGGCACGCCGATGCCCGCGTTCGCGCGGCGCCTGGAAGGTCCGCTCGAAGAAGACCAGATCAAGATCATTGCCGAGGGTTTGAAGAAGCATTGGAAGAGCAGCAAGCTTTCCGAAGACAAGCTGCCCCCTTATACCGTCGCCGCGAAGGACGAAGCCACGAGCACGGCCGACACCGAGGCCGGCAAAAAGGTCTTTGCCCGGGCTTGCGCCAGTTGTCACGGCGACAACGGCCAGGGTTCGAGCGAGGGACACAAGCCGGGGCGGATCAACGATCCCGACTTGCTGAGCCTGATGAGCAACCAGACACTGCGGCGCATCATCATTACCGGCCGACCGGACCTGGGCATGCCCAGCTTCGCCGAGGACGACGGCCGGCCGGGCGACTATCAGCCTTTGACCTCCGAAGAGATCGATGCGCTCGTGGCGCTATTGGCCAGTTGGAGAAATCAACCGCGAAGCGGTGCGACCGTGACGCTCAACGTACGCAAGTAGCGGCGCGCCGCACCGGCCGGCTGCTCGAGGTTCTCGTGCCATGCAACAGAACGCCAACCCACCGGACAACACCGACACGTCTCCGGCGCCTCGATCTGGCGGCGCGCGACGAGGATTCCTGAAGGTCCTGACCGCCCTGCTGGGCACCGTGGCGACCGTGCTGGTGGGCGTGCCGTTCATGGGCTACGTGTTCGGCATTCGGAAGCGCCGCGTCTACTGGGTGAACCTCGGCCCGGTGAGCGACTACACGCCGCAGCAAACCCAATTGAAGACGTTCGACAATCCGCTCAAGCAGCCCTGGGACGGCATGACGGCCGAGAACGCCGTCTACGTTCGCTACGAAGGCAAGGACGAAGACCAGCGCGATCAGTTCCTGGTGTTCTCGGTGAACTGCGCCCACCTGGGCTGTCCGGTGTCGTGGTTCCCGCAATCCGAGTTGTTCCTGTGTCCGTGCCACGGCGGGGTGTACTACGCCGACGGCGCGCACGCGTCCGGGCCTCCGCCCCGCGGGCTGTACCACTGCGTGTGGCGGGTGCGCCGCGGTGAGCTCGAAGTGCGTGCGCCGCACTACCCCACGCTGCACGATACCCTCAAGCAGACTTCGGTCGGATGAAACAAGACTCCCCGATGATGCAGCATCTGAAGCACGCCGCGGCGTGGTGCGACCACCGTCTGGGCATCAGCGAAGTGTGGCTGCCCATGATGCGCCACCCGGTGCCCAAGTCGGTCGAAGGACCGATGGGGTGGTGGTACGTCTTCGGAAGCGCGTCGCTGACGTTTCTGATGATCCAGATCCTCACCGGGATCGGGCTGGCGATGGTCTATGTGCCTTCGGCCAGCGAAGCCTACGAGAGCCTGCTGTATCTCGACTACGAGCAGCCGCTGGGCTGGTTTCTACGCGCGCTGCACTACTACGCCGGGTCGGGAATGGTGGTCATGGTGCTGGTGCACATGACGCAGGTGTTCCTGCAGGGAGCCTACAAATATCCGCGGGAATTGACCTGGGTGGTCGGCGTGTTTCTGTTGTTGTGCGTGCTGGGCATGTTCTTCAGCGGGCAAATCCTGCGCTGGGATCCCGACGCCTATTGGGGATTGGCCGTGGCCGGGTCGATGGCCGGGCGCGTGCCCTTCCTGGGACCCGTGATCGTACACACGCTGTTGGGCGGCGACATCATCGGCGGCGAATCGCTGTCGCGGTTCTTTACGTTGCACGTGTTCGTCATCCCCGGCGCGCTGCTGGGGCTGTTGGCCGTGCATCTGTGGCTCGTACTGCGATGCGGCGTCAGCAAACCGCCCCGGCCCGGCGAGTCGGTCGATCCGCGCACGTACGACGCCGAGTACGAGCAAGAGCTGAAAAACGGCGTGCCGTTCCTGGGCGAGGCGATGGTCAAGGACATGCTGTTCTCGGCGCTGGCCACGATCGTGGTAGTTTTGATCGCCTCGATCCTCGGCCCCAAGGGCCCCACCGATCCGCCGCTGCCGACGATGGGCGGCGCGAACCCGCGGCCCGAGTGGCCGTTTTTGTGGATCTTCGCCATGCTGGCGCTCAGCCCGCGCGACGTCGAAACGTTCATCATGCTGGTATTCCCCGTCGTCGTCATCGTGATCCTGGTGCTCGTGCCGTTCGTCAGCAATCGCGGCGAACGGTCTCCCAGCCGCCGACCCGTGGCCGTGCTGGTGGTGATTGTCACGTACACGGCCCTCGGCGTGCTGACCTACCTGGGGGCCACGGCTCCCTGGTCGCCCAAGATGCACGCCTGGACGGGCGACGCGATTCCCGTCTCGATGGTCGAGCGGAGCAACGTCTCGGAACTGGTGGGATCGACCGTGTTCCAGTACAAGAACTGTCGCAACTGCCACGCCCTGGACGGCATCGGCGGGCGGCGCGGCCCCGATTTGACCGACGTCGGTACGCGGCTCACGCGCGACCAGTTGATCGACCAGGTGAGCAACGGCACGCCCGGCGGCGGACTGATGCCGGCCTTCGGCAAACAAATTACGCCGGCCGAGATGACGATCCTGGTCGACTTCCTCGTCAGCCTCCGGCCCGAGGGAACCAAGCCGGCCGGCTGGGCCACCCCTGAACCGTCGCTGGGTGAAGCGCCGCCGCAGGCCGCTGCCTCGACCGACGATCGCGACGAGACATGAACTCGCTGGATGCCTTCCTGCGTTCCTGGCCGCGCGAACCCGCGCTCGTGGTCTGCCTGCTGCTGTCGGCCGTGATTTACGCACGCGGCTGGCGCGTGCTGCACCACCGCGATCCGAAGCGCTGGAATGCCGGGCGGCCGGCCGCGTTCTGGGCGGGCCTGGCCACGATCGGCTTGGCGCTGGCCTCGCCGATCGAGACGTTCGCCGATCTGTTGCTGCAAATCCACATGCTGCAGCACATGCTGTTGCTCTTGCTCGCCCCTCCGCTCATCTGGCTGGGGGCGCCGCTGATGCCGATGGTGCGCGGGCTGCCCAAGCCGATTCGCACGGCCTGGGCCGCCCCGACGTTGCGGTCCTCGCTGGCGCGGCGCGTGTTCGGCTGGGTGACGCATCCGGCCGTGGCCTGGCCGCTGTTCGTGGCCGTGATGTGGCTATGGCACACCCCGCGCGGGTACGAGCTGGCGCTGGACGATCCGAGGTGGCACCTTGCCGAACACGCCAGCTTCACGCTCGCCGCGCTTTGCTTCTGGTATCCGGTGGTTCGCCCCTACCCGAGCCGTCCGCGGTGGTCGCGCTGGATTTTGTTGCCATACCTGATCCTGGCCGACGTGCAGAACACGGTGCTCTCGGCCTGGCTTACTTTTGCCAGCGAGCCGATCTACGCCCACTATACCGAGGTGCCGCGTCTGGGCGGATGGTCAGCGCTCGACGATCAACAAGCGGCCGGTGTGCTGATGTGGGTGCCCGGCTCGATCGCGTTCCTGGTGCCGGTGTTTTGGATCGGGCTGAAGATGCTCTACGGCCAGCAGCAGCCCGCCCGCGAGCCGGCGCTCCCGGTTGAGCGACCAGCCACTTCGCTGCCGGTCATCTCGCTGGCCGGTTGCGGAGCGACCTGCACGGCGTCGCCGGAGCAGCGCCGGCAACATGCGTTTGGCGGCGACCTGTTGCGGGCACCCATCGTGGGACGATTCTTGCGGTGGCGCGGCGGAAGGCCTTCGCTGCAACTGTTGATGCTCGTCCTGGCGGGGCTGTTGATCCTCGACGGACTGCTAGGGCCACCTGCGGGGCCGGCCAACCTCGCCGGGGTCGCTCCCTGGATTCACTGGCGCGGATTGGTCGTACTCGGACTGCTGGTGGGTGGCAACTTCTTCTGCATGGCCTGTCCGTTCACGCTGCCGCGGAAGCTGGCTTCGCGGTGGCTGCCGCAAGGGCGCCAGTGGCCGCGCTGGCTGCGAAACAAATGGCTGGCCGTCGCGCTGTTGGCCGTCTTCCTCTGGAGCTACGAGGCGTTCTCGCTGTGGGACTGCCCCTGGCTCACCGCCTGGATCGCGCTTGGCTACTTCGCGGGGGCGTTTGTCGTCGATGGACTGTTTCGCGGGTCGGCATTCTGCAAGTACGTTTGCCCCATCGGTCAATTCAACTTCGCCGGGGCAATGATCTCGCCGCTGGAGGTGAAGGTCCGCAACGCGTCGGTCTGCAGCACCTGCCACACGCGGGAATGCATCCGGGGCTCGAAGACGGCCGCGGGATGCGGCATGGAGCTGTTTCAGCCGCAGAAGCGGGGCAACCTGGACTGCACGTTCTGCCTGGATTGCGTGCAGGCCTGCCCGCATGACAACGTCGGCGTGTTCGCCGGCCTGGGTCGCGGCGAGTTTTCGGACCTCGACGCGTTTCGATCCGGCCTGGGCCGGCTCGCGCGACGCAAGGACCTGGCGGTTCTGGTCGTATTGCTGGTGTTCGGCGCATTTGCCAATGCCGGCGGCATGATCGCGCCAGTTGTCGCCTGGCAGGATAAACTGGCCGAACGACTGGGCGAGGTGCCACTGATCGTGCCGGTGAGCATCTACTACGTGTTAGCGCTGGTCGCGGCACCTTTCGTGTTGCTAGGCACCGCCACGATCTTGAGTCGGTGGGGCGGGCAGATCGCCGGCTCGCCTGCGTCCGTTTCCGCGCGATTCGCCTTCGCGCTTGTGCCGCTGGGTTTCAGCATGTGGCTCGCTCATCACGGATTTCACCTGTTCACCAGCTACGGCACGATTGTTCCGGTGGCACAACGCATGTCGATGGACTTCGGACTGGATACGTTCGGCGACCCGCAGTGGCAACACGCGTGCTGCGCCGAAGTGGCCCCTTGGATCGTGAAGTTCGAGATCCTGTCGTTGGATTTCGGCTTGCTCGCGTCGCTGATGCTGGCCTATCGGGTTGCTGCGGCCGAGGGCGGCACAGCAGGGCGCGTCGTGCGGGCCTTTGCGCCCTGGGGCCTGCTCGTTGTCGGGCTGTTTGCCATCGGCGTCTGGATCGTGCTCGAGCCGATGGAAATGCGCGGCACGCTGCCGATGGGAGGCTGAACGTGTCACGAGCGGCACCGTACTCGCACGCAATCTCGCTGGCCGCTGCCGGAATCCTGGCCGTCGCGCTGTCTCCTGCGGGCGCGCTTGCCGACGGCGGCGTCGTGCGGGCCATGCGATCAAGCGGCGACTATCAAATCTCGGTCTTTACGTCGCCCAACCCATTGGTGGCCGGGCCGGTCGATCTCAGCGTGCTGGTGCAAGATGCCGCCACGCTTGCAACGGTGGCCGAAGTCGACGTCGAAGTGGCCGTCACCCCCCGCGAGCGTCCCTACGCCGCGGCGCGTTTGCCGGCCACGCGGGAGGCCGCCACGAACAAGCTGTTTCTCGCCGTGTGGATCGACCTCGAGCCCGGCTGGCACGACGTCGAGGTACGCTGCCACCGGAGCGAGCGAAGCGGATCGGTGCGGTTTGCCATGCAGGTCGGCTCACCGCGGTCGGACACTTCCTCCTTGTGGCCCTGGTACACGTGGCCCGTGGTGCCTGTCGCGCTGTTTGCGATGCACCGCGTCTTGGCTCGTTCGCCGCGGCGGCGGCTGTAACGGATCGGTGCCGGCTCACGTCTAAGGCTGGGGTGGGTATAATCGACGAAGTCTCGCAGAGGCCGCCCCAGGAGATCCCGGGAGAAACGACATGCGTCTCACCCCTTCCATCCATTCGTGGCTGCATCGTTTCCTTCTCGTCGTGGCTGCCGCCGTGGCTGTTGGCGCTTCGATGCCGGCGTTGTCCGCGGCCGAGCCGGAGAAGCCAGCGTCGGAAGCCGACGTCGAGATACCGGCCCCGGTCTACGTGAATCTGATGCTGGCCCGCGACCCGGCGGTGCACGCCGAGTTGGGGCTCGACGCCCGGGAAGTGGCAGCGGTCGAGCAGGCGATCGCCAAAGTCGACGCTCCGTTGTGGCGACTGCGCGACGTGCCGGTGCCCAGGTGCGCCGACCAGCTTGCCGAACACCTGGCAACCTTGCGGCAGGGTCTGGACGCTACGCTGTCGCCCGAGCAGATGCAGCGGTTCGAGCAACTCGTGATTCAGGCCCGCGGAGCCAAAGCACTGGTCGCCCCCGACGTGCGCGAGCGGCTCTCGCTCAGCGCGGATCAGCAGGCGCAGTTCAAGCAGCTCGTGGCAGAGAACGAAGGCGGCACGCTCGATGCCCAGAAAATCATGGCGGTGCTCTCGCCCCAGCAACAGGCCGAGCTGGCCTCGCTGTTCGGCAAGCGGTTCGACCTGGCCCAGGTGACGTACGTCGGCTGCGGCGAGGCGCCCGAGCTGCGAAACGTACAGTCGTGGATCAACAGCGATCCGCTCAGCTTGGAAAAACTGCGCGGCAAGGTCGTGGTCGTGCACTTCTGGGCATTCGGCTGCATCAACTGCATTCGCAACTTGCCGCACTACCAGGCCTGGCACGAAAAGTTCCCCGAGTCCGAAGTGGCGATCATCGGCCTGCACACCCCCGAGACGAGCGCGGAGCGCGACCTGAACAACCTGCGGGCCAACGTGAAGCAGCGCGAGATCGAGTATCCCGTGGCTTTCGACGCGGAGGCGGCCAACTGGCAGGCCTGGGGCAACAACTTCTGGCCGGCCGTCTACCTGATCGACCGTGAGGGGCGCGTGCGCTACTGGTGGTATGGCGAGCTCAACTGGGAGGGAGCACGCGGCGAGGAAACGATGCGCAAACGCATCGAGCAGTTGATGGCCGAGAAATAGCCGGCACCGGTTCGCGCGTTCTCTACATCCGCTCGCTCGCCGGGCGCCCCGCCGGCGAGTATTCGTCGAGGAACGTTCTGGATGCGGTCGGCAGGTTGCGCAGCAGCTCGAAGTCGCTACGATCGACGAATTGGCAACCGATCAGATAGTTGGGGCCGATGCACAGCGACCAGCGGATCTTCAATTGCACGGGCACTTCGCCGCGCAACGTGACGACGATCACATAGACGTCGCGCGTGTCGTGGGGGGGTCGGCTGGTCATCAGGCACAAACCGCCTTCGGACAGGTCGCGTACAATCCCGTGCGACCGGACTTGTGCCGGAGCCCACTGCACGCCGACGTTGATCCGCGTTTGATAGCGCACGCTCGAGCGTCGCTCGAGCAGCCCGCTCTCGAGCAGTCGGCCAAACTCCGCCTCCGTCATCCGCTGGCGAAAGGCGCACTCGACCAGCCAATCGCCGGCGGGATTCGGCTTGGCCCAATCGATCTCGGCCGGCACGGAAAGGCCTTGGCCTAGCTGCGAACTGGCCAACTGCAGATGGCACCGGCAGGGAAGCTTCGGCGGGCCCGGGACCAGCAGCTTGGCGCTGGCCGGTGAAATCTCCCGCAGCTCGGCAGCGCAGGGGTCGGCTCCTTCGTCGGCCGTCGGCACGATCGTCGCTTCAACCAGTTCCGGGTGAACTAGCGGAAATGAACGGTCGCATTTCGTGTAAGCGGTCGACATAGCTCCTCCTCGTGCACCTGCAACAAACGTCGTGCCAACTCATGAAACTGTAGGTCCGGCGTCGTGGCACGGCCGCTGCCAGTCGGTAGGAGAATGGCTCGAAGGCCGATTTCGCCAAGTGAATTCGCTATCGCCGATACAACCGTCAATGCTTCACCAGTCGTACGGTCCTTGTTTTGCGGTGGTTTTTCGCCATTCAACGTGCCTGCCGCGACTCACCAGCTCGTCGCTTGCGGTCCTACGTTCGCAGTCGGCAGGACACACGCGGGCATCTGCCGCAACGCGGCAAATTAGCCAAAAATCCGTGGACAGCTAGCACGCCATTCACTCATAATCAACGGGGCAGATCTATTGCATACCTGTCGAGTATGAAAATTTGCGCCCCGTTCCCTTCTTCCAATCCTTTCGAGTGTCGGCGTAGCGCGCTATGGCGAACGTGGTTGATCCGAATTCGTGGCGAATGATTCCACTCCCCCATTCCCAGGATCCGAGGCCCGATGCATCCTCCGTCGCCCAGCCGGCGAGCGGCCCCCGTTCACGCCGTTCCTCGGCGTCTGACGACGTCTCTCCACTGACGTGGTTGTCCGTGGCCTTGGGTCGGTTCTTCGGCCAACGCGATCATATCGTCTGGAACGTGCCGTCGGGTTCCGAGCCGGCGATGATCCGCCGCGTCGACGCCCAGCACGCCCCGGGGGGTACGCCGGTGGCGTTCTCGCCCGAGCGACAGCAGTCCACGTCGCAGACGGGTCCAGAACCCTGGCGGGTCATCGTCGAAGCCGCAGTCGATTCGGCAAGTAGCGAGCGGATCGAACGCCTCGAAGCGGCGCTGAATGGTGCCGCCCCGCTGCTGCTGGTGTTGTGCGACGACGGCACGACCGCACGTGCCGATGCGGCTCCCCCGGCGGCAGCGATCGCCGCTCGGCTGCACTGCAACTACCAGGGCGTGTCGTTCGGCGACGCCGACCAGCTCGTGAAAGCCCTATCCGAAATCAAGCAATCGGGCCGATCGACGCTGCTCTACATCGATACGCGAGCGTCAAGGGCACCGTCCCCACACTTCGAGCCCCCGCCGGATCGGTCCCTCGCCCTGATCGGCGACGATTCGATCCGCAACGTGGCTGCCGGCGCGTTGGCTGCGCTGGCTCGTAGCGACGCGCGGATTGCCGCCGTTTCGACCGACGCCGATGCGGCGCTGGAAGCCGCGTGGGACGATCTTCCGGAGCGCGTGCACTGCGTCGATTCGGGTGTCTCCTATGCCTTGACGTGGTGTGCCGGATTGGCCGCCGGCGGCAGTCGGCCCTTCATGTTTCTCTCGTGCGACGAGGCGCTCGACAATCTTGGCCAGATCCGCCGCGAGATCTGCGAATCTCGAGCCGGCGTGACGTTGATCATGGAATCTCCTTCGGCCCCGGGCGACTCGGCGCGGCGAGGATCGGCGCAATTGGCCGGCGTGAGACAACTGCCGCACACCGCCCTGCTTTCGCCGAAGGACTCCACCGAGCTTGAGCAGTTGCTGGCGTGGTGCGCGATCCAGGAAGATCCGGCCATCGTCTGGCTGCCCGAGGCGCGGGAGCCGCAAGTGAGCTGGCCGCGCGGACGCGACGTCGTGCTGGGCCGGGCCGAAGTGCTCGGCCAAGGGCGCGATGTGGCGATCGTGGCCTGGGGACCCAGTGCTGCCGCTGCCGCGATGGCCGCCGAAAGCCTCTCGGGCGACGGCGTCGGCGCAACGGTCGTCAACGCCCGATTCGCCGAGCCGCTCGACGTGCGGACGATCCTGCGCGTGGCGCAGTCGGCGTCCAGCGTCGTAGTGGTCGACGACATGGTCCAAACCGGCGGCTTCGCCGGTTGGGTGGTCGAGCAATTGCTGCGCGAAGGGATTACGCGTCCGCTGACGATCGTGACGCCGCCTCCCAGCGCCAATCGTTCGCGTCCTCACGACGCGCACCATCTGTGCGCGCTGTCCATCGTGGAACGCTGCCGCTGGCTGGCCGAGCCGGCGTGTGAACCGCCCGCGGGACCGGATCGTCCGAATGTGCCGATCGTAGTGGGGCAACGGGCCGTTTATCCGGCCTGGTTCACCGCCCCCACGGCGGCGGCCCAATGTGTGGCGGACGTGCAGCAGCAAGTCCTTGCGCAGCAAGTGAGTCCATTCATCCGACACTGGATCGAACAGTACGAAAAAGTCGGGCAACGTGACGTATATTTGTGGCGCTGGTGCCTGCACGGGCTGGAACTGACCACGCTGTCTTGCGTCGCGCCCGAATTGCGCGGACAGGTCCGCGATACGAAGCTGCTGGCCGTGATGTACGGCGTGATGTTGGACGACATCGCCGACCAGGCGGGCAGCCGCGACTTTCTCAACGAGTTGACGAAAATCATCGCCGAAGAGGGCGATGGCGATTTTTCGACGTTCGCACGCGCGCACCAAGACTACGCGCGGTTTACGGGTGAATTGTGGCACGCTTGCAAAAGCCGTCTGAAAGCACTCCCCTGCTACGACGCGTACGCAGAGCTGCTGGGCTACGATCACCGGCAGATTCTCAACACGTTCGACTACTCCTATCTGGTCAATCGTCATCCTCAGATGCTCAACGTGCAGGAACACGACATGTACCTGCCGCACAACATGCAGATGATGAGCTTCGCGACGATGGACCTGATGGCCTCGCCCGGCTTCGACCCGAACGAAACCGGCAAGCTCCGAGAGGTGATCTGGCACGCGCAGAGCATGGGCCGCATCGGCAATCTGGTCAGCACCTGGCAGCGGGAGATTCCGGACCGCGATTTCACCAGCGGAGTGTTTGCCCATGCGTTGCGGCAAGGGGACCTGACACCGGACGATTTGCGATTGGCTCCGCCGCAGGCAATCGAGGCGGCCATTCTGCGGGGCGATCACGAAAGCTACTTTCTCCACAAATGGGAAGCCCACCGCCGCTGCATCCAGGCCCTGGCTCCGTGTCTGCGCAGCGTCGACGCCGGCAAGCTGATGACGGCCCTGGAACATTTGATCCAAATGGAGCTGAGCAGCCGCGGTTTGAAATAACGTTCTGCACCGGCCGGTGGGGCTCGACCGGCGCGCGAGGGATTCAGTGCGATGCTTGAGCTGCTGCTGAAGAAACTGGGCTCGCGCTACATCCTCGTGATGATGATCGTCACGCGGATCATCGGTTCCGTCGGCGGAATCCTGACGATCTACTACATCAACCTCACCCTGCGCGTTTCGCCGGAGGTGAGCGAGCACTTCCAGATGCTGGCCGTCATCGTCGTTCTGGCGGCGGTGATCTCCACGACACTCCAGGGCATGTGGGAAACGCGCCGCCTGCAGACGGTGCTGGATGACCTGGCCCGAGGCCGCGTGATCGAGCTGGCCCGCGCGCTCGATGCCGGGCGCACGGCCGTCGAGTTCTGCGGGCGCCACCACCTTCGCGAGGCGCTGCTGGTGCCGCTGGTCACCCTGGGACCGCTCTGCCCCATCCTGTACTGGTGGGACGGCGTCAGCGCCGCGGTGCTGGTCAACATCTGCCTGGGCACCTTCCTGGGCGTGTCGACCTCGCTGATGCTGTCGTTCTTCGCGATCGAACGCTGGATGCACCCGGTCGTGCAGCACCTGCTGGACGAGGGGCTGCCGATCGCCTACGGGCAGCTTCCCGTCTCGAAGCTGCAGTTTCGCATGATCATCTGCTTCGGGCTGACGATCGCCGGTACGGCGTTGATGATCGGTGCGTTGGCCCACCAGCGGGCCTTGGACATCGTCAACAATCCGCAGGATCAGGCTGCCACGCTGATCAACCTGCAGCGGCACGTGGCCATCATTTTCGTGGCAGCCGTGCTGATCGGATTGACGCTTTCCGTCGTGCTGGCCCGCAGCGTAGCGGTGCGCGTCGACGAGTTGGTTCGCGCCATGAAGCGCGTGGAACAGGGCAAGCTCTGCGAGCGGCTGCGCCCGACGGGCAACGACGAACTGGATATACTGGCCCGCCAGTTTAACGTGATGGTCGAACAGCTCGACCAGAACGACAAGACGATTCGCGATCTGAACACGGGGCTCGAGCGCAAGGTCCGCCGCCGCACGCGGCAACTGTCTCGCAGCCGGCGCAGCCTGAAGCGTTCGCTCGACAAGTTAACCGAGTACGATCGGCTCAAGACCGAGTTCTTCTCCAACGTCAGCCACGAGCTGCGCACGCCGCTGACGATGATCCTGGCGCCGGTCGATCGGCTGTTGGAACGCAGTGCGGGAGTGCTGCCCTCGGACGCGACCTCGATGCTCGAAATGGTTCGGATCAACGGCTACAAGCTGCTCGACCTGATCAACAAGCTGTTGGACTTCTCCAAGCTCGAGGCCGGCCAGATGCGGCTGAACGTCGGCCGCATCGATCTGCACGCGCTGATCGATCGGCTGCTCAAGGCCGCGACCCCGCTCGCCCAGCAGCGGGGCATCGAGCTCACCGTGGACTGCGATCCCGAACTGGAGCCCTTCGGCGCCGACGAGGAAAAGCTCGACACGATCATCAGCAATCTGGTCTCCAACGCCATCAAGTTCACGCCCGGCGGCGGCAGCATCCACGTCGAGACGCACCGGAGCCAGGACCGCGTCTGGATTTCGATCACCGATACCGGCATCGGCATCGACGAGTCGCAGCGCGAAAAGATTTTCGAGCGTTTCGTGCAAGTCGACGGCTCGTCGTCGCGCGAGTTCAGCGGCACGGGACTGGGACTGTCGCAGGTCAAAGGGCTTGTCGAGCTGCACGGAGGCGAGATTCACCTGCGCAGCGACCTGGGTAAGGGATCGCGCTTCTGGTTCGACCTGCCCTTGCGTCCCGCGCCCGAGGCAGCGGCCGAACGATCGTCGCCACAGGACCAGCTTCCCGGCAGAGCATTCGCCGACCTGGCCACGTACGCCGAGCCGGACGGTGCCGCGACCGACGCCTCGGCCACCCCCGATCCTTTTGCCCGCACGATTCTGGTAGTGGACGACACGCCCGACATGCGTGCCCTGTTGGGCCAGGTGCTGCGGGAGGACTATCGCGTGCTCTATGCGTGCGACGGCCAGGAGGGGCTCGAGGTCGCGCAGCGCGAACATCCCGACCTGATTATTTCCGACGTGATGATGCCGCACGTCGACGGACAGGAGTTCTGCCGCCGCATCAAGGACGACGCGGAGACGCGCCACATCCCGTTTGTGATGGTCACGGCCAAGGCCGACCTGTCGATGAAGATCGGCGGACTGAATTGCGGAGCCGACGACTACTTGACCAAGCCCTTCGAGGAAAGCGAGCTGAAGGCGCGGGTGCGGTCGTTGCTCAAACTGCGCGGCATGCATCAGGATCTACACGACCGCAATCGCGAGCTGCGCACCGCGTACAACGAGTTGCAGGAACTGCAGAATCAGTTGGTGCAGGCCGAAAAGATGAGCTCGCTGGGCGGACTCGTCGCGGGGCTGGCCCACGAAATCAACAACGCGATCAACGCCGTCTACAACGGCATCCGCCCGCTGACTTCGACGCTGAACCGCGTCGAAAAGCTGGTTTCCGCTCCCCCGGGCGAGGGCGACGACGACGAGCAGCGCCGCGCCGAAATCGCCATGGCCTTCAAGAAGATCCTGGCGCTGGCGAAAGTCATCGAGGCCGGTGCCGTGCGCACGGCGCGGATCATCGGCGACCTGAAGACGTTCTCGCACCCGGGCAACGAGGGCTTCCAGGTCTTCGATCTGCACGAATCGCTCGACATGTGCGTCAACCTGCTCTCGAGCGAACTGCGCGACCGCGTCGAGGTGGTGCGCGACTACGGCTCGATCGGCCGCGTGTACGGGCCGGCCGGCCAGTTGAACCAGGTGTTCATGAACGTGCTGAACAACGCCCAGCAGGCAATCGCAGAGGGTGGGCACATCTACCTGGCGACGCGCCAGGACGGGGACCACATCGAGGTCTCGATTCGCGACGACGGCTGCGGGATCCCCGAGAACATTCGCGAAAAGATCTTTGATCCATTCTTCACGACCAAAGAACCCGGCATCGGCACGGGACTGGGCCTGTCGCTCAGCTACGGGCTGATCACGAAGCTGGGCGGCGCGATCGAGTGCCGCAGCACGCCGGGCGAAGGCACCGAGTTCGTTATCCGGTTTCCGGCCGTCGCCGAAGCACCCGCCGACGCCGAGCAGCCCGAACTCGACACGGAACTGGAAAAGGTGGCAACATGAAGCGCGATATTCTCTACGTCGACGACGAAATGGAAAACCTGGTGGTCTTCCAGGCCACGTTCGAGGACCACTTCAACGTCTTCCTGGCCGAAAGCGGCGCCAAGGCGCTCGAGATGCTCGCCGAGCGCTCGTTTCCGGTCGTTGTCGCCGACCAACGGATGCCCAAGATGAGCGGGGCCGAACTGTTCGAGATCCTGCGCCGCAAGTATCCTCACACCAAACGGATCATGCTCACCGGCTACGCCGACCCGCGAGCCATGCTCAGCGCCATCAACCAGGGACAAGTCTTCTACTTCATCAAGAAGCCGTGGGAGCAGGAAGTCGTCTTTTCGATCCTGTTCCGGGCGATCGAAGCCTACGACATGTCGCTGTCGAACCTGATGCTGCAGGACCGCCTCGTGGCAGCCGACCGTTGTGCGATGCTGGGCCGCTCGGCCGCGCGGCTGGCGCACGAGATGGGCAACCAGTTGTGCATGCTGCCGCTGCTCGAGCTGATCGAGGACGAATACAGCGACCAGGAAGACCTGATGCAGATGGCGGCCTTCGCCCGCAGCACGCACGAGCGGCTCGTGGAAATCATCAACGAAGTGAAGGCATTCGTGCGATTCGAACGCGAGGAGATGGTGACCGGCCCGCTGGCGCTTTCCGAAGTCGTGCACGAACTCGTCGAGTTTCTGCGGTACGAACAGAGTGTGCCGGCGGACCGTCTGTCGGTGCAAATCGAGTCCGATCCGCGCGTGCGGGCCAACCGCGTGAAGCTGCAGCAAGTGCTGATCAACATGCTCAAGAACGCCCAGTTCGCCATTCGCGACTGCCCGGAGGGAAGAATCACGCTCTCGGTTTCCGCCGACGAGAATCATGCCGTGATCGTTGTGGCGGACAATGGCTGTGGAATGTCGCCCGACGTGGCCGAGCGGATCTGGGAGCCGTTCTTCACGACCAAGGGCGACGAGGGCACGGGGTTGGGGCTCGACGTGGCCAAGTCGATCATCGAGGGGCACGGTGGAACGATCGCGTGCCAAACGGCGCCCGGCGCGGGGGCCACGTTCACGATTCGGCTGCCGATCCTGGAGTCGACCTCCGGCGGGGAATCCCGGCCTGCGAACCCCGGGGCGGCCGCACTGCCCGTAGAGCATGCCGCGATCGAATCGCAGATGCACGTTTGGTGAGATCACCGGCTCGTGGCGGCGGGCCGTAAAGGAGAGAAAGGAGAGGGAGACGACACGATGCGAATTCTGCTGGTCAGCCCCCGCGGGTTCTGCGCGGGCGTGAACATGGCGATCGACGCCCTCGAACGGGCCATTGCCATGTTCGGCACGCCGCTGTATGTCTATCACGAAATCGTGCACAACCGCCGCGTCGTCGAGCAGTTCCGCGAAAAGGGAGTCGTCTTCGTCGACGACGTTCACGAAGTGCCGCAAGGCAGCCACTTGATGTACAGCGCACACGGCGTTTCGCCCGGCGTGCGTTTGGCCGCCCAGCGGCGCGGGCTTCAAGTGGTCGACGCGACCTGTCCGCTGGTGCGCAAGGTGCACCTGGAGGCCGTGCGCTTTGCCGAGTTGGGATACTCGCTCGTGCTCATCGGCCATCGCGACCACGACGAGGTGGTCGGCACGATGGGCGAGGCGCCGGGGCAAATCACGCTGGTCGAGTCGGTCGCCGACGTCGACCGGCTGCAGGTGCCCGACCCGGACAAGGTGGCCTACCTGACGCAGACCACGTTGAGCGTCGACGACGCGGGCGTGATTATCGACCGGCTGAAACAGCGGTTCCCCAACTGCGTGGGTTCGCCCAAGGAAGACATCTGCTACGCCACCCAGAATCGGCAGGAAGCGTTGAAAGCCGGCGTGACCCAGGCCGACGTCGTGCTGGTCTTCGGAAGCAAGAACAGTTCGAACAGCATTCGTCTGACCGAGGTGGCCGCCGAGTTCGACACGCCGGCCCACCTGGTAGACAACGTCACCGAGATCGATCCCGCCTGGTTCGGTCCCGAGGATACCGTGCTGATCACCGCAGGCGCCAGCGCCCCGGAAGAGCTCGTCGAAGACTGTATCGCCTACCTCGAGCGAACGTTTCAGGCCACCGTTGAACAACTGGCGGTCCGGGAGGAGAACGTCGAATTTCCGCTGCCCTACGAAATTCGCCCACTCCCTCCCTCCTCACGAGCGCCCCAAGCCTGACGTGCGATACAATCCGGGTTGTACGCATTTTGGGACGAATCGTTGCAGTCTCACATCGGCGCACGACGATTAACCCCATACAACCATTCGGTTTAGGGGCCGAGCTTACCGGTTAGGTAAGCGGGAGAAGATCATCTCTGATTCGCGTTCGGCTCGACTCGTTGGGGGGAGTCCGTTTATGAAGCTGCGTTATGCTTGGGCACTGTTGTTTTTATTGGCTTGCGGTTCGTTCGTGTCGGTGGTCCGGGCCGATGGCCTGATTCGCGACGGCGTGGGTCCGATCTCGACCGGCCGCGGCGGCACGAACCAAGGCTTCGCCGACAACTCGGCGATTATTCTCGACAACCCCGCCGCGATGGTGAACGTCGCGGGCAACGGCCTCGGCGAAGCCGGTGTCGACACGGTCATCACGTCGGTCGGCTTTTCGGATCCGTTCAACGACGTAAACAGCAAGATTCGCCCCATCCCGGCTCCGGTGCTGGGCTTCATCAAGAAGAGCGACGACGAACGCTGGGCCTGGGGCTTGGGCGCGTTTGCCCCGGCAGGCTTCGGCGCCAGCTATGGTGCCCTCGACAACCCCGTGACGGGCTCCAACCTCACGCGGTCGTTGGGAGCCATGGGTAAGCTGCTGCCGGCCCTGAGCTTTCGGGCCACCGAGCGGCTATCGCTTGGGCTGTCGGTCGGCATCGGGTTCTCGTACGCCTCGTTCGACGGCCCGCTGATCCTGCAGACCGCTCCCTTTACCGGAGCGCCTGCGATTCTCGACGTCGAGGGCACGGGTGTCGCCCCCGTTGGCGGCTTCGGCTTGCAGTACGACCTTACGCCTAATACGCGGATCGGCGTGGCCTACACCGAGCAGAGCAACTTCTGGATGCACGGAGCCACGAACGCGTCGGTCATTCTCGGGCCCGGCTCGGTTCTCGAAAGCAGGTTCAATAGCAAGGTCCAGATTAAGTGGCCCCGTTCCGTGGCCGCGGGCATCAAGCACGACCTTTGCCCGCACCGCCGCATCTCCGCGGATGTCATTTGGTACGACTGGTCGCAGGCCTTCTCGCAAATCAACCTGTTGCTCTATGCTCCCTCGAATCCGGTCGTCCCGTTGCTGACCGATGTGCCCATCAAGCAAGTACTGCAGCTGAACTGGACCGATACCGTGTCGTTGCGGCTGGGGTACGAAGAACAGTTCACACCGCTCGATACCTTCCGCTGCGGCTACGTGTATCACAGCAGTCCCTCGCCCGACTCGACGCTGAATCCGTACCTCGACGGAATCCTGGAGCACGCCTTCAGCCTCGGCTACAGCCGCTGGCTCGGCCGTGCGTCGCTGAACCTGGCCTACCAGTACAGCTTCGGGCCGCAGCGCTACGTCGAAACCAGCGGGCTGATTGGCGGACAGTGGGACGACACCACGCTGGACGCCGAGGCACACTTCGCCATGGTCAGCTTCTTGTGGCCGTTCTGAAGTGCCGCGTGAGGCGCGGCGCGAGCGGCTACGACTCGCGCTGCGCGTCGTGCATCGTCTGAGCAATCCGTACGCGGGCCTCTTCCGACAAGCCCGAGTCGGCAGCCTCTTCCAAGCGCGCCGCCACGTGGCGTGTCGCCTCGCTTAGAAACGCCACTTGCTTGCGGAAGCGGCGACAGCCTCCGCACACGAGCAGATGCCCGTTGAGGGCCAGGCGATCGACCAGCGAAAGCTGCTCGTCCAGCCGGCGCGAGCTGAGCTCGGCCGCCGACTGGCAGGAGAGTGTCAGAATGTATTTCACGCGGGACAGGATCTTCATCCCCAACGCAACCCCTACCGACGCTCGATTTCAAACCAGTGCTTTTCCAGACACTTCCGCAACAATTGCCGCGCCCGAAACATGCGAACCCTCAGGTTCCCCGGGCTGAGTTCGAGTTCCTGCTGCAACGCGCTTGCCTCGATCCCCTCCAGCTCGCGCAACACGAACGCGCTGGCTAGCGTGCGCGGCAGCTTGGCCAGGCAACCCTCCAGCACGTTCCAAAACTCGCGTGCTTCCAGGATCTCCGGCGGCGTCGGCCAGTCGGCGACGGCCTGCTGCCACAAGCCGTCGGCGGTGAACCAGCCGGAAGAATCGCCCAGCGACGCGGCCTCTTCCCCGGCGCGGGCCCGCGCCGCGGAGACCTTGCGGTAGTGGTCCACGATCTTGCGGCGCAGGATCGAGACGAGCCACGTGCGCACGCTAGCAGCGCCGCGAAACGGCTCGCGCGACTTGATCGCTGCCAGGAACGTCTCTTGCACGAGATCCTCCGCCACTTCCCGCTTGCCCACGCGCATCCGCGCGTACCGGAATAGCGCATCGCCGTGTTCTGCCAGCCAATTCTCTGCCGAGGCCAAGGGTACGCCTTCCGTGCTACTGTCGCAAGCCGGCCTCTCGGTAGCGCGGGTTGTCGTCTTCGGTGAATGCATGCGAGTGCAGCGCCGCGCGCCTGTTTCTATCCCGTCAATCAAATCCTCCCCTGCTGTGCGAGACGGGTCAAGCCGCAACGGGGCTGCTTCCGCCGCGAAAAAAACCTCACCAGGCAGGCTGTAACGCCGGCCACATCACTACGACTAATACGGCGATTGTTCCCGGCCGTGCAGGCCCGTCGCGGCAGTCGCCACGCGGGCCCAACGGCAGGAATTTCGCCGCCTCCGGCGACCAAACCGTATGTCTCGATTGGTACCGCCAGTGATTGCAGCACTCGAACAGGAATCTCCGTGACACCTTGAAGGCGTTCGCGGCGAACCCTCTTTGCAGCTTTCTTCAAACGTTTCGTGCGGACACTCAACGCCGCACGTTGCCATCCATTTGCGAAGGCGCTTGCCGCTCCCGGTGCGCGCCCCTGACATGACGATCCCCTTGAAATGAACAGACCATGAGGAGCCTGACCTGATGCGCAACACTTACGCGTTCCTCGGATTCCTGTCGCTGGCGAGCTTTGCCGCGTCGCCGCTGGCCGCCGCAGACTTGGGAATCACGATTACCAACAACATGGCCGCCGGCGGAAGCGCCTTTACGCCCGTTTGGCTCGGAGTTCACGACGGCACGTTTGACACCTTCGATTCGGGCAGCGCCGCTAGCGCCGCGGTCGAGGCCGTCGCCGAGCTCGGCGACACCGCCCCCATCACGACGGGGGTTACCGGCCGCGGCCCCCCAACGACGGTCCGC
>ERZ869936.168-NODE-168-length-81645-cov-7.927920_pt1 | contig 81645 bp, 57 predicted proteins | sample MGYA00520876_ERZ869936 | MGnify/ENA primary metagenome ERZ869936 (study PRJEB32218, sample SAMN09650985) | biofilter metagenome | isolation source: enrty point of leading RO module | place: Saudi Arabia: Thuwal, RO plant located on Red Sea | collected 2016-02-17 ... | reverse complement strand
GCCTAGGCTCTCGCCCGCAGACAGGCGTAGGTGATGCTGTTGTGGTCGTGGGTGCTCTTTGTAGCAACGCCGTTCTTTGTCGGTGTTGTCGTTGGAAGTCATGTCCGGTCCTCCAAGGAGCTGCTGCAAGCGCCACCCGTGGCGGCAGCGCTCGCACCGCTGCCCTGGGCCCTGATGGCCGCGATCTACGGAGAGGCAGTGTCCTCGAACCCGCTGCTGGGTTTTCTCGTGTGGTGGGTCATGTTGTTTCCTGTCGTACTCATTCTTGGCGCGATCCCTGCTTTGGGCGGAGGTATTTTGGGCTATTGGTTCAACCAGCGGAGGCTGGTCAGGGCCCGTCGCAAAGCCCACCCGAGCGGCATCGAGGCTCACCTTCTGCGGCACAATCGCAGCCCCGTCGGCGAAGTTGGAAGCAGCAAAGTTGCACGTGGCTAATCCGCCGCCAACAATACCTCGGGCATCTCGACGACGCGCGAGCGGACGTACTCGCCCAGGCTCTTGGCCTGCGGGTCGAACCGGACGCTCGAGGCCACGCCTTCGCCCAACAGTCCGACCACGACGAAGTTGAGCGCCAGCAGGTTGGGGAACTCGAAACGGCGGACTTCGAGCTTTGCGGCCTCGGGGACGAGTTGGCGAAACCGGTCGGGCGTGAGGTTCTCCTTCAGCCAGGCATAGGCCTGCACGTCGCGGGCCCACAGGCCCACGTTGGCGTTGCCCCCCTTGTCGCCGCTGCGGGCGCCAAACACAGCGCCCAACGGCACGGCGCGCGTCGAACCCGAGGGCGCCGGCGGAAGTTCGATCGAGGGCGCTTCGATCGGCTTGCCCTGCCCTGCCGCCGCCGTGGGCGGAACGGCGATGCGCGTGCCGTCTTCGAGCACCACCGCGTGCGGCGGGATCTCCGAGGGAACGAGCGTCGGCCAGTACACGCCGAACGGGCTGGCGTCGGTCGGCACGGTCGTGCAGAAAAATCCCGGGTAATTGGCCAGGACCATTTCGACCACCTTGCTCGAGAACGCCCGGCCGGCGAGCTTGGCGTCGCCACTCTTGACTGTGACCTTCAACAGCGCGGAGGCCTCCTGGTTGGTCGCGGCGTTCGGCTTGTCGGTGCGGGCCAGGTCGACGTCGAAGAAATCGTACTTGCTCACGTCGATCTCGTGGCGGAGCGTGCGCTCGACCAAGGCGGCCTTTTCCTCGATGTCGAGCCCGGTGAGCACGAACGTCATCTGGTTGCGGTAGCCGCCGAGATAGTTGAGGCACACCTTTGTCGTCGGCGGGGCCGGCTCGCCACGCACGTCCGAGATGCGCACGCGATCGGGCCCTTCTTGCGCGAGGCGGACGGTATCAAAGCGGGCCACGACGTCGGGATTGGCGTAGCGAGGTTTGTCGATTTCGTAGAGCAATTGCGCGGTGACCGTGCCCACCGAGACCAGGCCGCCGGTGCCCTCGTGCTTCGTGATGACGCTCGATCCGTCGGCGTGCATTTCGGCAATGGGAAAGCCCGGGTGCTCCAGTCCCGGCACTTCCTGGAAAAACGCATAGTTGCCGCCGGTGCACTGCGTGCCGCACTCGATCACGTGCGCTGCCGCGACGGCGCCTGCCAACTTATCCCAATCGTCGCGTTGCCAGCCGAAGTGCCAGGCTGCGGGACCGACCACGACCGAAGCGTCGGTGACGCGGGGACAGACGACGATGTTGGCCCCCTGATTGAGCGCCTCGACGATGCCCCACGCGCCGAGATAGGCGTTGGCCGTGAGCGGTTTGGCGCCCAATTCGGCCAGCGGCTGACCCGTGTCGAGGTTCTCGAGCTTGTGCCCGGCTTCGGCCAGGGCGGGCAACTGCGGCATCAGGTCGTCGCCCTCGATGTGCAGGATCTTCGCCTCGAGACCCAGCCGGTCGCATAATGCCCGCAGTTGCTCGGTCAGCCCGGCGGGGTTCAGTCCGCCGGCGTTGGTGACGATCTTCACGCCGCGCTCGAGCGCCTCGCCCAGGATGTCTTCCATCTGCTTGAGAAAGGTGACGGCGTAGCCCAGCGACTCGTTCTTTTGCTGCGACTTCCAGAGGATCATCATCGTCAGCTCGGCAAGGTAATCGCCGGTGAGGAAGTCGATCGGCCCGCCGCAGACCATTTCGCGCGCGGCGGCCAGGCGATCGCCGTAGAAGCCGGAGCAATTCGCAATGCGGAGCGGCTCGGACATCGCAGCACTCTTTCCGATATCAGGAGGTTTCTTCGATCACGGCCAGCACGGTGCCGGCGTCGACGTGCGAACCCGACTCGACGCGCAGCTCCGTCACGCGTCCGGCGGCCGGGGCGGCGATTTCGTGCAGCATCTTCATCGAATCGAGCACCAGCAGCACGTCGCCCGCGGCCACCGCGGTCCCCTGCTCCACGCGCAGCTCGTGCACCACGCCGGGCAACGGAGCCACGAGCGAGCCGGCGGCCGCCTCGTCCTCGGGCACGGTAAATCGCGGGATCTCGGCGAGCTCCGACGAGCCCAGCGGACTGTCGACGTAGAACGCGTCGCCGACCTGGTGCACGTTGTAGGTGCGGGCGACGCCGCCGATTTCGAGACGAATCTGCTCGGGCGACAGCACACCGAAGCCCACCTGGCCTTGATCCTCGCCGTCGATGCGCAGAGCCAGTCCGCTGCGCTGGAACCGGTATTCGACAAGTATCTCCGACTCCGTGCCGCGGTAGCGGGCCTGGTGGAACTGCGAGGGATTGTTGCGCCAGCCGGAGGGAGCCAATCCGAGCACAGGCGCCTCGCGACGACGGCACGCCTGCGCAGCCAAAGTGGCGGCCGCAGCGTGAACGCGTTCCACGGCCGAATCGCCCAGCGGCGCCGAGAGCACGCGGGGATCGAAACGCTCGAGAAAATGCGTATCGGTTTGCCCGGCGAGGAATTCGGGATGCTCGAGCGTGCGGACCAACAGCTCGCGGTTCGTGCGCAGGCCGTGAATCTGTGCCTGCCGCAGGACGCGACCGAGGCGCCGGGCGGCCTCTTGGCGGCTGGGAGCGTGCACGATCACCTTGGCCAGCATCGCATCGTAGTACGGCGAGACGACCGCCGTCTCGTCGAGGGCCGAATCGACGCGCACTCCCTCGCTCGCGGGAATGCGAAAGCGGTGCAACGGGCCCGCGGCCGGGCGATAGTCCTGGGCCGGGTCTTCGGCGTACAGCCGGGCCTCGATCGCGTGTCCGTGCAGCTTGGCGTGATGAATCTCCTCGGGCAGCGGAAGGCCCATCGCGACCTGGATCTGCAGCCTTACGAGGTCGAAACCGGTGACGCATTCGGTGACGGGATGCTCGACTTGCAGCCGCGTGTTCACCTCGAGGAAGTAAAACTTGCCCTCGGGGGTGAGCAGGAACTCGACCGTGCCGGCATTGACGTAGCCGATTTCGCGGGCGGCCCGCACCGCCGCCGCGGTCATGGCGGTGCGGAGCGGTTCGTTCAGCGCCGGCGAGGGGGACTCTTCGATGACTTTCTGGTGGCGCCGTTGGATCGAGCATTCGCGCTCGAACAGGTGGACGACGTTGCCGTGCGTGTCGCCGAACACTTGCACTTCGACGTGGCGCCCCGACTCGACGTAGGGCTCGACGAACAGCGTACCGTCGCCGAAGGCGGCCTGCGACTCCTGGCGAGCCGTTTCCAGTTGGGCGGCGAATTGCCCCGGTTCGCGCACGATGCGCATGCCGCGCCCGCCGCCGCCGGCCGAAGCCTTGACGAGCACCGGCCAGCCAAGCTTCTCGACCTGGCGAAGCACTTCGTCGGCACTTTGCTCGGCAACTTCCACGGTGGGCAGCAACGGCACTTCGGCCTTTTGCATACGGCGTTTGGCTTCGATCTTCGATCCCATGGCCGCGATGGCATCGTTCGGTGGGCCGATGAAAACAATGCCCGCCTCTCGGCACGCCCGGGCGAACTCGGCGTTCTCGGAAAGAAACCCGTAGCCGGGGTGCACCGCATCGGCACCGGTGAGCTTGGCAGCCTCGATGATCGCCTCGCCGCGCAGATACGACTCGCTGGGGCGCGTTCCGCCCAGAAGCACGACCTCGTCGGCCTCGGCCACGAACGGCTGATCGCGATCGGCGTCGGAACACACAGCCACCGTGCTGATGCCCATCGCGCGACACGTGCGCATGATCCGCCGGGCGATCTCCCCGCGGTTGGCAATCAGAATCTTATGGATCGCAAGCTGCGCCATCAGGGTTGCTTGGCCGTTGGCAGCAAGGGTTGAGGATTTCCAAAGGATACGGTGCTGTATTGCCTTATGTTGGGCACAGCCAGGCGGCCACGAGCATAGCTCACCAGTTGCAGCGAAAGAGCCGTGCACACCGCCACGACGAGCATCAGGTAAAACAAGTCGAGCAGCGAGAGGTGCACGCGCCGCTTGAGGTCTTTCTGCCTCACCCACCGCCAGACAGAAGGTGAGAGCAACATCAGCACCCAGAACAGCGGCACCGCGATGCAGATGACCGCCCGCATCGGCGCATACTGTAGGTAGGGGTTCGTCGTGTGTGCCGTGTAAACGGCATGGCCCCCAGCCAGCATTCGGTACAAATCGAACAGTCCGGAAAACATCGTGGCCGACACCAGCGGAGCAAGGGACAACGCCATCCGACGTGATTGTGTGCGGCCAGGCAATGCGAAGACAGAGTAGACAGTGAACAAGTACAAGTTGAGCGAGGTGACGACGCCATACGGTGCCAGGCGGTTGCCGATCGCAGGAAACCCAAGCGAGACCAAGCACGCGATCCAAGCCAGCAACACGAACGATACGAATGCGGCGTACGCTTGCAGCACGTACGGCATGCGACGAAAGCTGGCCCAATAGCCGGTGCTCTCGGTCGTGGCAGGGAAGGTTGGACTTGCGGTAATCATGATGGTTACATGCGGAATACGCCGAACTTGTCGGCACCCTTCACCTCGGCCGACAGCGCCGCGGAAAGCGCAATACCCAGCACGGTGCGCGAATCGCGGGGGTCGATGATGCCGTCGTCGAACACCTGGCCGCTGGTGAAGGTGGCCAGTGATTCTTTCTCGATCTGTTCCTCCACGGCCTGGCGCAGCATGGCGTCCTGGGCTTCGTCGAAGGGTTTGCCCGTAGCCGCGGCGGCGGCGCGGCGGACGATCGACAACACGCCGGCCAGTTGCGCGGGCCCCATCACGGCCGTCTTACTGTTGGGCCAGATGAACACGAACCGCGGCCGGTAGGCATAGCCGCACATGCCGTAGTTGCCCGCGCCGTACGAGCCGCCGATTTGCAGCGTGAGGTGCGGCACCGTGCTGTTCGACACGGCGTTGATCATGTGGGCACCGTGCTTGATGATGCCGCCCTGCTCGTACTGCTTGCCGACCATGTAGCCGGTGACGTTCTGCACGAACAACAATGGCACGCCGTGGCGGTTGGCCAGTTGGATGAACTGCGCGGCCTTCTGCGCTTCGGCCGAGAAGAGCACGCCCTGCTGGTTGGCCAAGATGCCGATCTCGTAACCGTACAACGACGCCCAGCCGGTGATCAGGTTCGTGCCGTAGGCCGGCTTGAACTCGTGGAATCGCGAGCCGTCGACGATCCGGGCAATGATTTCACGCATGTCGACCGGCACCTTCAGGTCGGCCGGCGCGAGCGCAAGCAAGTCTTCCGGGTCGTAGCGCGGCTCTTCCACTTCGGCGGCCGGGCGGGGACCGAACTTCTTCCAGTTGAGGTTGGCCACGATCTCGCGGCCGATGCGGATGGCGTCGGCCTCGTCGGCGGCCAGGTAATCGGAGAGGCCCGAGGTGCGCGAGTGCATTTCGGCGCCGCCCAGTTCCTCGTCGCTCGACTCCTCGCCGGTGGCCATCTTCACCAGCGGCGGCCCGCCCAGAAACACCTTGGCCCGATCCTTGACGAACACGGTGTAGTCGCACATGGCAGGCGTGTACGCGCCGCCGGCGGTCGAGTTGCCGAACACCAGCGAGATGGTGGGAATGCCCTCGGCCGAAAGGTTCGTCAGGTTGCGAAACGACGCCCCGCCGGGCAGAAAGATTTCCGACTGCCGCGGCAGGTCGGCGCCGCCGGATTCAGTGAGCGTGATGTACGGCAGGCGGTTCTGCTTGCAGATATCGAAACCGCGCATCGACTTGCGCATGGTGTACGGATTGACCGAGCCGCCACGCACCGTGGGATCGTTGCCGTTGATGTAGCACTCCACGCCGCTCACCACGCCGATGCCGCTAGTGGTCGACGCGCCGACTTCGTACTCAGTGCCCGCGGCGGCCACGGGCGAGAGCTCGAGAAACGGCGCATCGCGATCGACCAGTAGCTCGATCCGCTCGCGCACCAGCAGCTTGCCGCGCTTGTGGTGCCGGGCCACCGACTTTTCGCCGCCGCCGGCGCGGGCCGCGGCCAGCAGCTTCTCCAGCTCTTCGAGCTGGGCAAGCACGGAATCGCGGTTTTTCTGATGCTGGTCCGAGCGGGGATCGAACCGGGAAGGGAGGATCGGTCGCGGCACCGCACTGGCTCCTGGTTGGCTTATCGCGCGTGCGGCTTACGTGCGCGGCGGGGCGATGCCCTCGAACTTGGCGATGATTCCCAGCATCACTTCGTCGGCACCGGCGCCGATCGACCACAGCCGCGAATCGCGGAAGTACCGGGCCATCGGATACTCTTCCATGTAGCCCATGCCGCCGTGGAATTGCACGCAGGTGTCGGCCACCTGGCGGGTGAGCCGGCCGGCCTTGAGCTTGCACATCGAGGCCTCGCGGGTGTAGTCCTCGCCGCGGTCCATCAAGCGGCCGCAGTGGTAGCACATCTGCCGCAGAAACTCGACCTCGGTGATCAGCTCGGTGAGCTTGAAGTAGATCCACTGGTTTTCGATCAGCGGCTTGCCGAAGGTCTTGCGGCCACGGCAGTATTCGATGGTCATCTTGAGGATCTTGTCCATCCCTTCGGCCGCGCCGCTGGCGCTGACGAGCCGCTCGTTCTGGAACTGCTCCATCTGGTAGATGAAGCCCATGCCCTCTTCGCCGATGCAGTTGGCCACCGGCACGCGGCAGTTGTCGAACACCAACTCGGCGGTGTCGCTGGCCCAGTTGCCCATCTTCTTGAGCGTCTTCGACACCGAGAAGCCCGGCGCGTCGGTCGGCACGACGATCAGCGACATGCCCTTGTAGGTCGTGCCGGGGGTGGTGCGGGCCAGCAGGCAAATCCAGTCGGCCTGGGCGCCGTTGGTGATGTACATCTTCGAGCCGTTGATGACGTACTCGTCACCCTGGCGTTCGGCTTTGGTGCGAATGCTGGCCACGTCGGACCCGGCTTCCGGCTCGGTCACGGCCACCGAGCAGACAGCGTCGCCGCGAATGGCCGGCTCGAGGTATTTCTTCTTCAGCTCGTGCGAGCCGTGGGCCGCCAGGGCCGGCGTGGCCATGTCGGTCTGCACGCCCAGGGCCATGGGAATCGCGCCGCAGGCCACGTGGGCCAACTCTTCGGCCAGGGCGATGTTGTACCAGTAGTCACCCCCCATGCCGCCGTACTCTTCGGGGTACGACAAGCCGAGCAGCCCCAGGTCGCCGGCCTTCTTGAACAGGTCGTGGGCCGGGAAGAGTTTGGCCTCTTCCCACTCGTCGACGTAGGGGTTGATTTCCTGCTCGATAAACTGCCGCACGGTCTGGCGGAACAGTTGATGGGCCTTGGTGAATCCGGTGCCGGGGATGGCCGCCTCGTCCCCCGACTTCAGCACTTCTGTGGCCATAACGCGAACTCCTGGTACTGGCAGACATGGTAAGCCGCAGTGAATTCTATCTGACTCGCGGGGGGGATACCAGGGAAGCGGTGATTGGCGCATTCGGGTTCCGCCGGCGGGGGAAGCTGCGCGGCCGATCGGGGATTTCCCGTGCGGCCTAAGAGGCCGCCGATTGCTACAAATCGCGTCCCAACGCCTCGCCGCGATCTTGGGGTAGCGACTCGTGCCACTCGACCAGCGCTCGGGTCAAGCGATGGACGACCTGCGGATGCTCCCCTGACACTTCGTTCTTCTCGCCGGGATCTTCGGCGATGCGATAGAGCTCCGGATCGCCGCCGTCGTAGTCGCACAGCAGCTTCCACGGGCCGTCGCGCACCGCGAGGTCGGGATAGGTGCCCGGGAGTAACTTCCAGCGTTTGCGATCGGGCGGACGCCGCCAGAAGATCGGCGCGGTGCGCGAGGCTACGCTGCGGCCGAGCAAGGCGTCGGAGACGTCTTCGCCGTCGAAGGCGACTTCGTCGGGCGAGGCCGTGTCGGTGATCGTCAGCAGCGAGGGCACCAGGTCGAACGCGGCGAAGATCGAGGCGTCGTTGCGGCAACCGGCCTTCGATGCGTCGATGAGTCCCGGGCCCCAGACGACCAACGGCGAGCGAACGCCGCCTTCGTACAGCGTGGTCTTTGCGCCGCGCAGCGGTCCGGCCGAGCCGGCACCGGGTTCGTGGCCGTTGTCGGAGCAGACCAGGACTAGCGTATTGTCGCGCAGCTTGGGCGACCGGCGGATGTGATCGAACAGCTCACCGAGCTGGGAATCCATTGTCTCCAGCACGCCGTGATAGAGCTGCCGCTTGGAGCCGTCGCCACGTTTGGCCTCCGGCGGAAAGAACGGCGAGTGGACGTCGTCGGGCCAGACGTTGACGTAGCACGGCCGACCGGCCCCGGCGGCGGCGTCGAGAAACGCGATCGCGGCGCCCACGTAGCCCTCGGTGAGCTTGGCGCGGTCGTGCCAAATCACCGGGCCGCGGCCGAGCTTCTCGGAGCCTAGCCCATGGCGATGGGGCGGCTTGCCGTTGTGGGCGTCGCACAGCCCGAGCAATCGCGGCCCGAGCCCTTCAAAATTGGTGAGCGATTCGTCGAAACCGTATGCAGTGATCAGCGGCGCTTCGCCGACGTCGCGCTGCCCGCCAAGATGCCACTTGCCAAAATGCCCGGTGGCGTAGCCGGCGTCGTGCAGCCGCCGCGCCAGCGACGGCGCGGCCGGATCGAGCCACTGGGCGATGCCCCGCCGCTCGTTCTCCGCCCGGGCAGCCAGGTAGGAGCCGATCCGCCACCGCTGCGGGTACTGCCCGGTCGTCAGGGCACATCGCGAGGGCGAGCAGATCGGTGAGTTCACGTAGAACTGCGTGAACCGCAGTCCCTCGGCGGCCAGCCGGTCGATGTGCGGCGTGGCTGCCTCGGTATTGCCGAAGCACGACAAGTCGCCCCAGCCCATGTCGTCGATGAACACCATCACGATGTTGGGACGGTCAGCGGCCCGGGCAACGGCCGCGCTGAGCAAGAGCAGCGTGCAGGCGATGGCAAGACGGAGGCGGTTCATGGCAAGCGTGCGAGGCGGATGGCGAACGTCGGTGGCTGTGGTGCCATCCTAGCCACGAGATAGACTCTCGAGCAACCAATCGCCCGGCCAACTCTTCTCAGGCCCGGGTGCGTGCTTTACGATTCGGGCTAGGTGACGAGAGCAGCCCTTGCCAGGAGAATGCGACGGTGAGCAAATTCGAGATGATCGACGTGGAGGTCGACCCGCGCGGGGTGGCGCGGCTGGTGCTGAATCGGCCGGACGCCAAGAACGCGATGTCGCAGGACCTGATGCGCGAACTGCGCACGGCGGCCCGGGAGCTGGTGGCCGACGACAAGGTGCGGGCGATCGTGCTCACCGGCGCCGGCGACGTGTTTAGCGCGGGCGGCGACTTGAAGGGCATGCAGCGTCAGGCCACCAACTCGCGCGAGGGCCGGCTGGCCGACGCCACCGAGTTCGCGCAGATCCTGGGCGAGTTGGACAACCTGCCCAAGCCGCTCTTCGGGCGGATCAACGGCTCGGCGTTCGGCGGCGGGCTGGGGCTGATCTCGGTGTGTGACCTGGCCATTGGGCTATCGAGCGCGACGTTTCGCTTGAGCGAAGTGACCCTCGGCCTGATTCCGGCCACGATCTCGCCCTACGTGGTGGCCAAGATCGGCGTGCCCCACTCCCGGCGGATCATGCTCAACGCCTACAAGATGGACGGGCAGGCGGCCGTGCGGCTGGGCCTGTTGGACGAATGCGTCGATTCGATCGAATCGCTCGACGAAGCCATCGAGCGCGAATTGCGAGCCGTGCTGCAGTGCGCCCCCGGCGCCGTGGCCGACGCCAAAAAGCTGATTCGCTACGTCAGCGCCCACGACCCCGAGGCGAACCTCGACTACACCGCCACCGCCCTGGCCGACGCCTGGGAAACCGCCGAGATCCGCGAAGGCATCGACGCCTTCATGAACAAGCGCAAGCCGAACTGGCAGGGGTAGGAGTCGCGGAAGCGCGCTTGCCCGAAATGAGGGCCAACGACAACTAGAAGCGACCGACATGCTGATTTAGAAGTTGCCCCTGCGGAACAATAGTGGGTAGCATCGGACCATGAACCAGGAACGGCTCGCGCAGCTGCACCAGCGATACGTTGCCCTCTACAGTGAGGAGCCGACGCGGGGCGGGGGAATTGCCGAACTCCAGGCGTTGCTCGACGTATCGCTTCCGGATGAAATGCAAGCGATCGCCGAGTTCTATAGCGGCGGAATTGTCGGCGGTATCAGCCACAATTCCTTCGACCCGGAGCCCGCCGCCGCGAGCATCGCGAAGACAACGCTGAGTTTTCGCTCGGCAATCAATCTGCCATATCGTTTCATCGTATTGGCAGAGCTCGATGAAAGTGTGATTGTTCTCGATGTCGAGTCAGAAGTCGTGACCTGGTGCGACAACTGCGACGTATCTCGCCTTGATGGCAGCAGCGAAATGCTCGGCAAGACAGAAACGTGGCCGAGCTACGCCGACTTCTTTGAGTTCTGCCTCGACGAAGAGGAAGAGGAACGCCGATACCAGTGATCGCTTGACGAGACCAGCCGATGGAAGCTGTCGAGTTGATTTCGCAGTGCTGATGCGAGCTTGCTTCGCAGTGATTTATAAGCCTCGCCGATCTATACCGAGCGTTGGAACTTATTGCTGCCAACCCCGATCAAGCAGACTTCGCGGGGCCGCAACCCGAGACTCGTGTTGCACAAGTTCAAAGTCTCTTGCAACTGAAGTTTCCGCCGAGCTATCTGGAATTTGTCACTCGGCTGGGATGTGGCAACCTTGGCAGCGCGGAGTTCTACGGAGTTGTTTCCGATGATCCCGTGAACTCGTCGATACCTGATGGAGTCTGGGCGACCCTCACCGGGCGTGAGGATTCGGGCCGTCCACCACAGTACCTTGTTGTGGGTGAAACGGGCGATGGAGCCGAGTACGTTATCGACACATCGCGTAGGAACGACGCAGATGAATGCCCGGTCCTTGAATGGTGGCCCAGTCTTCCGGAAGCGTCGGGGAACGGTGTCATAGTGGCAGAGGACTTCGGCGCGTACTTCTTGCACGAGGTTGAAGAGGCCTTAGCAAGAGAGACCAAGTGACCTGGGCTACCGGCCTGCACGTCGGAAGCCTCCAGCTCCCCTACCCCTTCCCCGCAGCTTTGTCGCGGAGCACGCGCCGGAGGATCTTTCCAATCCCGCTCTTGGGCAGCGCCTCGAGAAACTCGACCCGCGAGGGGGCTTTGAAGCGGGCCATTTGCTGGCAGACGTGCTCGATCAATTCCGACTCGCTCACGTCGGCGCCGGGCTTCTTGACGACGAAGGCGACGACGTTTTCGCCGTACACCTCGTCGGGCACGCCCACCACGGCGGCTTCGGCCACGGCGGGGTGCTCGAGCAGCACGCTTTCGAGCTCGGCCGGGTAGATGTTCTCGCCGCCGCGGATGATCATGTCCTTCTTGCGGTCGACCACGTACACGTGGCCGTCGGCGTCGAGGTAGCCGATGTCGCCGGTGTGCAGCCAGCCGTCGCGAACCGTTTCGGCGGTCTCCTCGGGCTTGTTGTGGTAGCCGGCCATGATCGTAGGGCCGCGCAGGCAGATCTCGCCCCGCTCGCCGGTCGGCACCGGCTGGTCGTTCTCGTCGAAGATCACCAGTTCGGCATTGCAATACGCCCGGCCGGCCGAGCCGGGACGATAGGGCTCGGTGCGGCGATTGGCCGATCCCATGCCCGAGGCTTCGGTCAGCCCGTACACTTCGCGGATGCGGACCGGGTAGCGGCGCGTGAACGCCTGGGCCAGCTCGACCGGCAAGGGGGCCCCGCCGGTGATGATCTCGACCAGGCTCGTCAGGTCGTACTTGGGCGCGCTCGGGTGATGCAGGATCAGGGCCAGCATCGTGGGCACCGCGGCGGTGGAGTTGGCCCGATGCTGGTGCACGGCGGCCATGAACGGCTCGGTGTCGAACCAGCGCAGTTGCACCAGCTTCGTCACGTCGGCCAGGTGGTCGGGCGTCATCAGCAGGTCGTTCATGATGGCCACGCCGAAGATGTGGGCGATCGGCATGGCGCTGAGCGTCGTGCGCGGGCCTTCCCACGAGTCGAGCATGGCGGCCTCGCGCACGGCCTCGGCACTGGCCAGCAGGTTGGCGTGCGACAGCAGCACACCCTTGGGATGGCCGGTCGTGCCCGAGGAATAGAGCGTTATCGCGATCTCCGAGCCGTCGATATCGGGCAGGCTGGCAGTGGGGTCGTGCTCGAGCAGCGAATCGAGCGGCCGCTCGGGCGGCGAGGCTTTCGGATCGGCGCCCTCGCCTTGCACGAGAATGTGCTTGACGTGCTTGAGCCCCCTGACCGCCTCGCGCATGACGGGCAGCCGGTCGGCGTCGGCCACGACGATCTTGGCCTCGGTATCGGCCAGCACGTAGCGCAGCTCGGGGGCAGCAGCCTGCGGCATCACGGGCACGGCCGTGCCGCCGGTGCGGAAGATGCCCTGCAGTAGGGGAAACACCAGGGCGTGGTTCATCATCAACACCACGGCCCGATCGCCGGGGCCGAAGCCCAGTTCGGCCAGCGCCGCGTGGATGCGTCGACCGCGGTCGAGCAGTTGAAAGTTGGTGGAAACCTCGCCGCCGATTTCGTAGTTGCCGCGCTCGCCGAGACGCTCGGCGGAGGCCTCGGCCAGATGCGCCAGGTTTTTGACGGATGTATTGATGGACATGATGAGTGGACGCTGGTTGATGGTTAGGGATTGGTGGACTGCCAAAGTATGCGGGCAACGAACAGGGCCCCGGTGGCACCGCGGCGGCGGGCTTCGTCATTCCAGACGCCTTCGGCAACGGTGACCCAGGACTCGCCGGTGGTGATCGCACTGGCGCCAAAGTTTCCCAGCGTGGCCCCGCGCTCGGGCACCAGCACGCGCTCGCTGGCGCGCAGCACGTGCAGCTTTTGCGGGTGGACCTGGGCGATGAACAACGGGGCGCGGTGCCGCATGACGTGGTCGTTGTTCGCGCCGCGGCGGGTGTAGACCAGGAACAACGCATCGCCGGGGGCCAGCCAGTGCTGCTGGGTGTTGTAGCTGCCCAGCTCCTGTCCGTCGTCGAACGTCCAGGCTTTCGCGGGACGATAGTGCAGGCCGTCGTCGCCGGCGGTGACGTAGGCCTTGTGGTCGTTGCGGAGCGTCAGGTAGTAGCGTTTGCCGCACTTCACCAGCGACGGCTCATACAGGCCGCGGGCCACGTCGAGCGCCAGCACGTCGCCGTGTTCCTGGTAGCTGAGCTTGTCGCCGTCGAACGTGCAGCGGACGACGCACGACGAGAACGGCTCTTTTGAGTTGCGCCCGATGTAGAACGGCAACAGCAGCGTGCCGTCGGCCTCGACGACGCCCTGGGCACAGGCGCTGCGAGCGAAGTGGAACGTTTCGTCCTCGGGCATCTCGAGCCGCCGCCAGCGGGTCCACGAGTTCGCGGCCGGATCGAACACGGCGTAGGCGGTTTGATGGGCCCGGGTCTCGTCGTCGAGCTGCTGGCCCTGGGGGCTATAGCGCACCTGGGCCCCGACGGCGATCAGTTTCTTCGTGGCCGGATGCCAGAAAGGCGTGATGTCGGCCACCGAGACGTCCACGTCACCGTCGCGCACCCAGTCCAACTCGGGCCGGGCCTCGGGCGTCGACCAGGTGCGGCCGAGGTCGTCGGTGCGCATGACGCTGGCGCCGGAGTAGTAATCGCTTTCGCGCAAGTGCTTTTGCAACGTCATCCACACGACCGGTGGTTGATCGGGATCAGCCGAGGGTACGGCTGCCGCGCGGGGATGGAACCAGAGGAAGTCCTGGTCGTCGTGCTCGAGCACGGTGTCGAGTTGGATCTTGAAGTCGACCAAGTTCACGTCGCTTGCCAAGGCCGCCAGCAGGGCCGGCAGCATCGTTGCGGCCATGACTTCGTGGCCGCGTGGGTTGGGATGCAAATGGTCGGTCGTCCAGTCGTCGAGATCCTGGCCATTCGTTTCCGCCCGGGTCCAGTGGGCGTAGTGATCGACCAGCGGCACGTCGCACTCGTCGGCGATCTGGCGCGTGGCCTCGACGAACGATTCGAGACGGCCGTTGGGGTTTTCGCCCAGGCCGTTCTTGCCGGCCTTGGCCCAGCGGGGCTCGGTCATCAGCACGGGCTCGATGCCGGCCCGCAGCAACCGCTCGACGATCGTGCGGAGATTCGCGCGAAACTGCTCGAGCGTCAGGCGGCTTTCGGTCTTGCCCTGGTCGACGTAGCTGTCGTTCGTGCCGTACATCACCGTCACGACCCGCGGCCGCAGAGCGATAACGTCGTCGAGCCGCTCGAGGGCCTGGTCGGTGCGCTCGCCGCCGATGCCGACGTTGGTGACGGAAGCCTGAGGGTGCTCGGCGCGGAGCTGCTCGCCGACGAGGTGGGCGAACGTCTCATCGGCCGCGACGCCAGGACGGACGCCCTTAGTGATCGAGTCGCCCAAGGTGACGACGATGGCCTGCGGAAGCTTCTCGTCGGCGAAGGCAGGAGCGGACGAAACAACCGCCGCACACAAGACCGCGATTCGGACGAAGTTCACGCGCATGATCCGCCTGAGAAAATCGAAGAGGATGCAAGCGAAGTCTGCCGGCGGCCGCGCCCACGCAGATGCTGGTGCCCCGCCGATGCCACAGGCCCCTATCGTAGCACAGTCGCAGGCGCTGTCACACCAAAGGAAACCGGCGGTTAAAATGGCGGACATGGAAGAAGCACCGACGAGGCTCCGGTTTTCGCTTTGGACATTGTGTGCAGTCGTCACTGTCGCGGCGGTGTTCTCAGGTCTGATCCGGGCGGTCGGCGTTGCGGGCATGTTGGGCCTGATCTGCTCGCTGGTCGTTCCATTGGCGCTGCCGGCTATCGCTTTGGGAATCCTGCGAGTCTTCGCAGACGAGCAGCCGCCTGGTTCCTCGCGATGATTGAGTAGCGCAACAACGCTACGTAGCCAGAATTGCCGGTAGCTTGTCGAGGTCGACGTTGCCGCCGCCGAAGTGGATGCCGACGCGCTGGCCGGAGAGGTCGAGCTTGCCGGAGAGCAGCGCCGCCAGCGGCACGGCCGAAGACGGTTCGATCACGATCTTCATTCGTTCCAGCACGACGCGCAGCGCGGCCGCGATTTCGTGCTCGTCGACCAACACGATGTCGTCGACCAGCTCGCGGATGATGGGTAGGGTCTTCTCGCCCAGCGTGGTACGCAGCCCGTCGGCGATGGTGTCGATTCGCTCGTTGGGCTCGATGCGCCCCGATTGCATGCTGCGGTAAGCGTCATCCACGCGAGCCGGCTCGACGGCGATGACGCGGATGCCCGGCTTCAAGGCCTTGGCGGCGATCAGCGTGCCGGAGAGCAGCCCGCCGCCGCCGACGGGCGTTACGATCACGTCCAGGTTCGGCCGGTCCTCGAGCAACTCCAGGGCCGCGGTTCCCTGCCCCGCGATAATGCGATGGTCGTCGTAGGGATGGATGAGCGTGGCACCGGTGCGCTCGATGATCTGATCGGCCGTGCTTTGCCGGGCGGCGAGCGTGGGCTCACAGAAGGTGATCTGCCCGCCGTAGGAGCGGACGGCTGCCTGCTTGATCGCCGGGGCGTCGCTGGGCATGACCACATACACCTGGATACCGCGCCAGCTACCTGCCAGCGACAGCGCAGCGGCGTGGTTGCCCGAGGAATGCGTGACCACGCCGCGGGCGGCTTCTTCGTCGGTGAGCGAAAAGACGGCGTTCGTGGCCCCGCGAATCTTGAACGCGCCGCACTTCTGAAAGTTGTCGCACTTGAAGGCCAGCGACGCGCGGGTCATGGCGTCGATCGAGCGGCAGGTGTGCACCGGCGTGCGATGCACGTAGGGGGCGATGCGCTCGGCGGCGGCTCGCACGTCGTCGATCGTGGGACGCGGGGGCTGGGGCATAACGCCTCGTCAACTGCTGTGGGCCGCGTTCGGCGTCAGTCGTCAGCCACGTCGGCCGCAGGGCGTTTCGGCGCGCAAAGCACCCGGCCGGGCAAGGCTCCGGTCAGCTCGCCGCCGTCGACCAAAGGTTTGCCGGCCACGAACACGTAGTCGATGCCCTCGCTGTATTGGTGCGGATTCTCGAACGTGGCCTTGTCGCGGACCTTCGCCAGGTCGAACACGACGAGGTCGGCCCAATAGCCTTCGCGCACCTCGCCGCGGTCGGACAGGCCGAGAATTTCGGCCGGCAGCGACGTGGCCGAGCGGATGGCTTCTTCGACGGTGAGCACGCCGCGGTCAATTGCGTAGTGGCGAATCTTGCGCGGGAAGCTGCCGTAGAACCGGGCGTGCACGTCGCCTTTGCCAAATTCGGCAATGCCCGCGTCGGTCGAGGTGGCCGTCCAGGGCTGTGCGGCGAAAGCCTCGACGTCCTGCTCGTCCATCGAATAGCTGCGCAGCCGTGCTCCGCCCGGGCGATGCGGGTCGCCTTCGGTTTGCAGGCGGATCGCCATATCGATGGGCTCGACTCCGATTCGCGCGGCCGCCTCGGCCAGCGTCTTACCGACCAGCGTTTCGTCGGGATGGTCCATGATGACGATATTGCCCGGGCCGCCGCGGCGATTGATCTCGTGTTTGATATCGCGCTCGGCGTCGGAGCGGACGGACTTGTCGGACAGCGCCGTTTTCAACTCGCTGGCGTAGTTGCGCGGGCTGTCGCTGCCGATTTGGGCCGCTTTCTCGCGTAGCCAGAGCGGAATGAGCACCAGCCGCCCGTCGCTGCCGCTGGTGTTGTAGGGATACTGATCGGCATAGACGTTCAGACCGCGCTTGCGGGCGTCTTCAATCATCTGAATCATGACCCGGCTGGCTCCCCAGAACCCCGCGCCGCGGGCCTTGATGTGAGTCGCCACGACCGTGGCGCCCGTGCGGTCGGCGATTTCGACCAGCTCGCGAATCGTATCGAAACCGCTGGGCACGGCCGCGGCATGTTGGCTGGGCATGTACCACATGGGATCGGCGCCGCTGGCCCGCTCGTGCACGATGCACACGCCGCCGTAGGGCACGATCTCTTCGACCAGGGCCACGACTTCATCAGTCGTGCTCCAGATGCCGGGCGTATACTCCAGGCCAGCCGACAGGCCGTAAGCCCCCTGTTGCATCCCTTCGCGAACCATGGCCTGCATGCGCTCGACTTGCTGGCTGGTGGCGTTGCGGCGATAGTCGCTGCCCATGACTTTGCGGCGCACGGTATTGTGACCCACCATCAAAATCGCGTTGGGGCCGATACCGCGCTCCTGGTAGATCGCCTTCTGGTGGGAGATGGACGTGGACTGTCCGCCGTCCTGGTTGACCACCACCGTTGAAATACCTTGCGAGACGAGGTTGCCCGCGGCGCGGAGCTTGGCGTCGCGCGAGCCGAGACCGCGGTCGGCGTGGCTATGGAGATCGATAAACCCCGGCACCACGATCTTGCCCGTGACGTCGATCTCGCGCTTCGCGGTGAGGCCGTCGACATTGCCGACGGCGTGAATCCTGCCGCGATGCACGGCCACGTCGGCCTCCACGGCCGGTTGACCCGTCCCGTCCATTACGCTGCCGCCGCGCAGGATGAGATTGACCTGGGCCGCTCGGGCATCGCCCGGCCTCGGCTCCGTGGCCTGGCATAACGTACCGCTGGGGATGGCAGCCCAGGCAAGCAGGGTCGCCAGCACAAACACCGTAAAATGCAAATGGCAGTGTCTCACGGCATACCTCAACAGGAAGGCCCAAGCGGTACCCTGTTGATCTTGTCGTGTCGTGCCGCGTTTTGCAAATCGGGCGGCGAAAACGGCGAGACACTCCGGCGCGGGCGAGCCTTCGACACGGTCGCTAGCTCGACTCGGCAGCTTGCCTGAGCGCCGCGATGTCGAGCTTTTTCATCTGGAGCATCGCCCGAGTGACGCGGTTGGCGGTTTCGGCGTTGCTTTGACTGAGCAACTCGATCAGCGCGGTGGGCACGATTTGCCACGACAGCCCGAACCTGTCCTTGATCCAGCCGCACTGCACTTCGACGCCACCCGCGGTTAGCTGCTCCCAGTAGCGGTCCACTTCCTCCTGGGTCTGGCAGTTGACGACGAACGAGACGGCTTCGGTAAACGAAAAGATCGGTCCGCCGTTGAGGGCCACGAAGTGCTGGCCATCGAGTTGAAACTCGACGGTCATCACCGCCCCGGTGGGCCCGGGCCCCGCCTCGGCGTAGCGGGCGAGCTTGAGAATCTTCGAGTCGGGAAAAATCGAGCAGTAAAAGGCGGCGGCCTCCTCGGCCTGATCGTTGAACCATAAGAAGGGCGTGATGAGTTGCAGAGACATGGGTCTCTCCTTTGGTGATTTTCGGCCAATTCGGCGCGCCCCGCGGCGGCCAGTCGTCTCGAGGGCTAGTCGAATAAGAGCCTCCAATTTCGACACTTGGAACGCAGAATTCGTGACACGCCGTCTCCTCATTGATACCCTGGCTGGCAGCCGCTCACACTCAGGCGAGGCGCAGCGTGACGAAACAGGGGTTTCGAGTACTGCCGATGGCGAGGGCCGTGCTGGTCGCCGCGGGCGTCGTTGGGATGGCCAGCGTCGCCCGGGCGGGCCAGTGGACGACCGTCGCCTCAACCAACGTCACCCGAGAGTATCCCGGGCTGGCACTCTTGCCCGAGGGACGGGTTCTGGCCGTGACAGGGCATCCGCTGGGCGGCAAGAGCCTCGACAGCGCGGAGATCTACGACATCGCGCGCGATCGATGGACGCCGACCGGGTCGTTGAGCGTGCCGCGCAACGGCGTCGGCCCCGGCGGGCTGATCGTACTTGCCGATGGCAGCGTCCTGATTGCCGGCGGCGGCTCGGCCAATCGCTCTGTGCACGAGGTGGAACTCTACGACCAGCGAAGCGGCAAGTGGAAGCGGGCCGCCTCGATGCGTTTGCCGCGGTGCGTGCACACCGTTACGCCGCTCGAATCGGGCGACGTGCTGGTTGCCGGCGGCATCGACTGGCTCACCATTCACGTCCAGGATACGTCCGAGATCTACGATGCGGCGCAGAACCGCTGGGTCCGCTTGGAAACGATGCACACGCCCCGCTTCAATCACGCGGCGGTGAAGCTGCCCGATGGGAACGTGCTGGTCACCGGCGGCAATCGTGCCTATCCGGGCGAGGTCGTGGCCGATGCGGAGATCTACGACGCCAAGACGCACAAGTGGCGGAAGACGGCACCCATGCGCATCGCCCGACGATCGCACCGCATGGCGCTGCTCGACGATGGACGCGTGCTGGTGGTCGGCGGAGCGGCGGGCGAGAACACTCCCAATCGGCACCTCGACTCCGTGGAAGTGTTCGACCCGAAGACCGAGCGCTGGAGCGATGCCGCGCCGCTGCGCGAAGGGCGCTGGGGACCCACGGTGGACGTGCTGCGCGACGGACGCGTTCTGGTTGCCGGAGGAGCCTTTGCCCCGATTGGCGCCCGCAAGTCGACCGAATTGTTCGATCCCGCCACCGGCGCCTGGAGCGACGCCGGCGACCTGGCGCAGGCCCGCAACGGTCACCGCTCGATCATGCTCCCCGACGGCCGCGTGCTCATCGTCGGCGGCCACTTCGTCGGCCTGTATCTGTCGAGCTGCGAGATTTACGATCCGAAGTGAGGGTTGCGTCGCTCAGCAGGTCCACTCAGGCGGACCGGCGACGCGATCGGGAACCTCGCTCTTCGGCTCGAACTGTCGTCTGATTCCCTCGATGTAGGTCACCAGAGCATCTCCCGTATACACCGTGAGCCAGGGAAAACCTTTGGCCGTTTTTCGAGCATGCCGCGTGAGCGTGCCCGTGGTAAAGAAGAACCCATGCAGTGCACCACTTAGCGCGTAGGCGCCCCCAAAATCGCGGATTTCCATGGCACCCACCTTGGTTCGACTGCCATATCGCTTGCACTGGGCGACGGCCCATTTTTCACCGGACTGGGTACGGATAGTGACATCGATGCCATTGTCGGCCGGCTGGCCGACGGCCACGGCCCTGTACCCCTGCATGCAGAACAGTTCCGCAACGAGTTGCTCGAACTCGTAGGGGCTCAGTTCCCGCAGCTCGGCAAGTGTGCGGCGTTGCGAATCGCGTTGTGCGCCACGCTCGGACTTGGAGAGCCGCCGCTGCTGACGTTCGCGCTCCTCCTCGGCCCAGCGACGGCTCTCGACAACACGGACGAGGTCGGTGATTATCTCGCGCGAGTGCCCGCGTGCCCCGTTCGCTCGGATAAATCGCGACAGCTTGCTCCAGGGCACCTTGCAAGCCCACGCAATGAGCCGCTCGGGATCGGGAATGGGGAGCATTGTTCGCTGGCGGCACATGCAGCACACGCCCCACTTCCCGCCGTGCGCATCGTCGACGCGAAACTTCGCCGAGCAGCCCCGACACTTGACACGCATGATGCCCATGCCGCCGATTCTATCCCACCCAGAAGGAGGTGCAAGATAGCGCTGGGCGGGCGAGCGCGGCACGGCCGGGACATTCGAGCCGGGCCATCTCTATTGGATTCGCGGCAGGTACAAGCTGGCCTCGCGCCGCATGGCCGCGCTATCGGCCTACACGACTGTGGCCCCAGCCAAGGACGCGCGGAGCACTACGCTACGCGTGCAATCGGTTCGCATCGAGCAAGGCGACGGCGAATTCACCCTGTTCCTGCCGATGCTCTGTCGCGGCTGGTCGCACGTCAGCTTCTATCCGCATCAGCGCGGCAGCAGCTTCGGCGGCAACTACGTCGGCACGGGCGATTCGGTGCTCGAGCGGTGGTGGGGCGAGCGCGAGTGAAGGGGCCGCATGGATTCGCGATGTTATTCCTTGCCGCCCGCCACGGAACAAGAAACCCCGCCAGGCTCCACTGCCCCTGAGAGCCTGAACGGGGCTTCGAACGCTGACCGGGTCCGCAGGCGGCTTCGCAAGCATATCCGGTCAGACGCTTTTTGGCGCTACTCGTGCGGCGGTGCGGCTCGATTGCCCATGGTTGGTCGTTTTCTGTCGCCAAACGTACTATCGGCTATATTGCGCTTTGGCAGCGTCGCAAGATCACACAATCCTCGGGGGGGTAAGTCATGTCCGACGCGACGGTCCCGGACATCTATGTCATGCTTTGTGACTGGCGGGGGACATGCGTGTGGAGCAGCCGTGAGGACGGGCCGGCAACACCGGGAGCTTTTGTGTGGTCGCAGTTCGCCGCCGACTCGCAAGAAGACGCCAGTCACGCCCTGGGACGCGTCGTTGCGCTTCGCGAGAGGGCCGAGCTTGAAGTGGTGCACCAGCAGGGAGATCGCTTCCGCACCTGGCTGTGGCCCCTCGACTCTCCGGAAGCGGCCGTCTGCGCGTTGGCCAAGCGAATTCCGAAGGAAATCGAGTCGCTCACGGCGCGCGAACGTGAGTGCCTGGGGATGGTCGCCCAAGGCATGGACACGCGGGAGGTTTCCGAATCGCTCGACGTGAGCATGAGCACGGTTCACACGCACATGAAACGTTCGCGCGAGAAGCTCGGCCTGCCCAACTTCGAGTCACTGATCAGCTTCGCCGCCCGATACTTCTACCCGGCCAACATACCTTTTGGACCGGCCTGACGCGCAACGCGCCTGAGGCCGAAGCACGCCTGGTTTTCTCCCGTGTCTGGATAGCCGCGGCGCTGGTACAGGAGACCGGGACGTCACGCGGTCGACTGCGACGGTCGGGCTATGGTAGGATGGCACCGCGGTGGGTCCTCTCCGATGGGTGGCTTATGAATGCCAACGCATGCGGCGCCGCTCGATTGATTCTGGGCTTCATGCTGCTCGTCGCGGCCACGCCGAGCGCGGCATCCGTCGCGTCTACTAGGGGTTCGCTCGCCGGCACCGTCGTCGATCCCGACGGCCGCCCGGTGGCCGACGCGCACGTGGCGCTCACGGCTCACGACTTCGACGGAGCCACGCTTGTTGAATCCGAGCGGATGCTCGCCGAGACGACCACCGATGCGCAGGGACGGTTCCGCCTCGCGGATCTCGATCCGGTTTATCGGCCGAGGCCGAAGCACATCGTCCGCGTCGAGGCTGAGGGGTTCGCGCCGCTGGGCCACATCGACGAGGCGCTAAGGCTGTTTCCCGGCGTGGAAGTCGATCTGGGCCGCCTGCAGCTCGATCCCCCTTGCTACGTCACCGGCCGGGTGCTCGACGCCGACGGGAAGCCCTGCTCCGGCGCTCAGGTGGAATGCAAGGTGTGGCTGAACCGGGTGGTCGGCGACGCTGCTCTTCCGCAGACCGTTCGATGCGGCGCCGACGGCCGCTTTCGCTCGCCGCCGCTGCCGATGGGACAGGTGTGGCTGAGTGTCCACGCGGCCGGGCACCAGGTGGCGTCTCAGCATTTCGCCATCGGCCCACCCGGCGATCACCCGCTGGCCGAGCCCATTCGCCTGGCGCCCGACGTGCCGATTCGCGGCACCGTTGTCGATGAAAAGGGAGAACCCTTGGCCGGTGTGAGCATACGGTCGACACACACGCGTCGCGTCGTCACTGATGACCCCGGGCAGTTCGAAGTGCGCGGCTGCGGCCGGGGCGAAAGCCTGCCCTTAGTGTTCGCCAGGGACGGCTACCAGCCGGTGGCAGTTCGCGTTCAACTGGGTGACGATGGACTGCACGTTCGCGACTCAAGCGGCAACGTGGAGACGGTGCCGGAAATCGAGATCCAACTCGAGCCCAGAGCCTACTTCGAGGGCCATGCCGTCGACGCCGAGACGCTGGCAGCGGTGAAGATCGACCGCATCACGGTGTGCACTTTCCGCCGCTTGGACGACCGAACGATCCAGGTCGGCACGTGCCTGACCTCGAAATTCGAGCAGCCGCGGCCGGGGTACTTTCGCGTGCCCTATGACGTTCCGCGCGAGTATCACCTGGCGGTGGCGGCGGCCGGCTACCACGATGCCGAAGTGTTTACCCCGCCGATCGAGCGATTGCAGACCGTCGACGGGCTGAGAGTGGAATTGCGGAAGGAATCGCCTGACACCGGGCCGCAAATCCAGACGCAGCGTGTCACAGGCCGAGTGACGCGCGACGGTCAACCTGTCGCCGCCGGCTGGGTCTCGCTGTGGCAGCTTCCTCGTCCGCTCGGGCTGCCGCACGCGCTGCACGGTCGCGTGGCCGAGGCGTCGCCCGTGGTCGTGGCCTGCAAGCTGTTCGAAGACGGTACCTACAGCATTGACGCTCCTTTTCAGCGGAAGGATTGGTACCTGGTCGTCGAGGAGAACGGCCGCGCGCCAACGCAGCTCGGACCGTTCGACCTGGCGGCCAACGAGCGTAAGCAGCTCGACGTGGAATGCACGGCCGGCGGCGGCGTTCGCGGACGCGTATCGGGGGTGCCCGACGCTTGGCGCGGGCTGCTATGGGCGATCGCGTTTACCAAAACGGGGCTACGAACCCAAACGCGCGTCGCATCCGATGGCACGTTCGCCTTCAAGGACCTGGCGCCCGGCCGCTACGGCATCAAGGTCGGCCACGCCGCGTTCGACGATGTCGACGCACCGCAGATCAGCAGCCGGGCCGACGTCGAACAGAAACGCCCGGACCGTTGGAAGCGGGCCGTGACGGTCGACGTCGAACCGGGCCGTACCGTCGAGGGCGTGGCGTTGGAGTTCACTGAGCGGTAAGCTGCCGTGCTTGCTAGAGCACCTGGTGTCGAGGAACGACTCTCGCACGATGGAAAACGAACCTGACAATCCCACGGGCCCGGCGACGCCGCGTGTCTCCCCGCCGCGACGGATCGTGCACGGAGTCGTGGCCTTGCTGTTGGCTTGGTTGGTGGTCGCCTACCTGCTGGCACCGCTGGGGTGGAAGTGGTTCATCTGGCGGCGCCCTACGTTCGACGACACGCCCCGCCTCACCGAGACAAGCGACCACCATCCCGGCGATCCGCTCAACGTCGCCTTGATTGGCAGCCAGGATCAGCTCAAGGCGATCATGAAGGCCGCCGGCTGGTACCAGGCCGCCGCGCTGGGGCTGCATAGCGATTTGAAGATTGCCGAAGACAGTGTTTTCTCGCGGCCCGATCCCGAGGCGCCGGTGAGCAGTCTCTATCTGTTCGGTCGGAGACAAGATCTCGCCTTCGAACAGCCGGTGGGCGACAATCCGCGGCATCGCCACCACGTGCGGTTCTGGAAGCTCGAGGGCGAGACCGAGGACGGCCGCGCGAAGTGGATCGGCTCGGCGGTCTACGACGCCCATGTCGGATTGAGCCGCACGACCGGTCAAATCACGCACGTGACGGCGGCAGACGTCGATGCCGAGCGCGATTACCTCTTCCAGTGTCTCGCTGCTACCGGCGAGCTTGCCGAAGAGTACGCCGTCGACGGGTTCCACACGCAACTTCACGGACGCAACGGTGGCGGCGATCCCTGGCGCACCGACGGCGATCTGTACGTCGGTGTGATTGCCGATCCAAACGACGATTGATGGACGGAGCGCACGGCCCTGCCGATGCGGCCTCGCGGCCACAACGCTGGACCGCTCAGCCATCCAGCAGCTTTTTCATGTGGTCCTCGTCGAGCACGGGCGTGATGTGATTGACGTTGAGGTCCGTCCAGTGGTGGAACAACTGCGCCAGTTCCATCGCGTCGGCGGCATCGACGATCACCCAGCCCTCGAGTTGCGTCACGGCAAACCAGTTGCCCAGCACGCGCACTCCGGAGGGCTCGCCATCGCCCAGCTTGCGAAAGCGCTCCAGTGCTTTGTCGCGATGCTCCGGGGTGATTTCGTAGTGAATGCAGAACAGCATGGTGGTGCTCCTATTTGCGACGGGTCTGCGATGTGATGGACAGGGGTCGCGGGCAGTGTAGCAGACCCGAACGACGGTCATCGCCTGGCCCGACCTAGCCCTGGAGCTGGGACGGTTTGACCGGTCTCCGCCGAGCCAAGATCGGCATTGCTTACCGCTCATGTCGACCCCTTAACTGATTATCCAGACGACGTTTATGCGAATAGATCGAGATCTGAAGAATCGCCCTTCCCTTTGCAGTACGACCGTCATATTATATTTGCAGTACAGTCGTAATCTTAAGGCGGAAAGGTGAGCGGCCCCATGCGATACCCCGAAGGACATAAGGATCAGACGCGCGAACGGATCATCGAATCGGCGGCCCGCGTGTTCCGCGAGCGGGGATACGCCGCCGGCGGCGTGAGCGCTGTGATGGAGGGCGCGGGCATGACCAAAGGGGGCTTCTACGCCCACTTCGACTCCAAGGAGCATTTGCTGGCGGCCACGTTGGCCTGGGCGCTCGAGTCGCGATATCAACGACTCACCGAGGGACTCAGCGACGACGATCCGGCCTGGCTGGCCGAGGTAATCCGGCGCTACCTCAGCCAGGAGCACTTCGCGCATGCCGAGGCCGGCTGCCCCGTGCCCGCGTTGCTCTCCGAACTTCATCGCGCCGGCGCCGAGCCGCGTGAAGCGTTTGAAGCGTACTCGCAGAAACTCTCCGGTGTATTGGCGTCGCACTTGGGCGACGGCGATGCGGAGGCCAGGCAGGACCAGGCGATTGCGATTCTGGCGACGCTCGTCGGAGGAATGGCACTCGCGCGAGCCGTGAACGACCCGGCGATCGCCAACCGGACTTTGGACGCCTGCCGCGAATTTCTCCTGGCGGCGCTGCCTGAGAAGAACCACGAATCTGCAACGGCCAAAGCGGCGAATGGCCACGACTAGCCTTGGAGAATCCCGCGATGCTACGGCACGTCAGTGAACCTGTGACCACCGAAACGGCCGCCAACGGGAAGCACCGGAAGACTCCCGGAGCGCGGCCGGGCCTCTGGGCCGCGGCACTGGCCGTGGCAATTGCCGCCCTGGTGTTCCTTGTTTGGGCCACGATCACGATTTCCGGCAGTCCCGCGTCTCCGCTTGTCGCCGAGCGGGTCTTGTCCGTGCCGGTGCGGGAAGCCCAAGCCGCAAGTAGCTACGACGTCAACCGCGAGTTCGTTGGCAAGGTCGAAGCCGACCGGCAAAGCGCGCTCGGCTTCGAGTTGAACGGGAAACTCGTTTCCATTGCGGTCGATGAAGGACATCAGGTGCTCAAGGGCGACGTCATCGCGCAGCTCGACACGGCCAAGCTCGTTCGCCAGCGGGAGGTGGTCGAAGCCCGCCTGGCCAGCGCCACGGCGCTGCTCGACGAGTTGGTCGAGGGTCCGCGCCGCGAAGTGATCGAGGCGGCCCGAGCCGAGGTGGCTCGTCTGCAAGCGCAGAGCGCCCTTGCGCAACGGAATGCGACGCGCGCGAAACGGCTGATCGCCCGCAACGCGATTTCGCAAGAGGAGCTCGATGCCGAGGTGCTCAACGAGGCGGCCGCCCGCGCAGCGCTCCGCGCGCAGCAGGCCCGGCTCGACGAACTCGAGGCTGGAACGCGCGTCGAGCAGATCGCAGCGCAGCGCGCGATCGTGCGCCAGACCGAAGCCGAACTGCGTTCGATCGACGTCGACTTGGAAAGATCGAGGCTCGATGCCCCCTTCGACGGGACGATCGGCCGCCGGCACGTCGACGAAGGTGTGGTCATCGCCGCCGGTGCGCCGGTCGTCGAGCTTGTGGAGACCGGCCGCTTACGCGTCCGCATGGGCCTGACGAGCCGGGCAGCCGAAGCGCTGCAGGAGAATCATTCGGCCAGCGTGACGATCGATGGCGTCGCCCATCAGGCACGTGTGGTCGCCAAGCGTCCTGATCGCGATGGCACGACGCGCACCGTTACGGTCTTGCTGGAACTGCCGCCGGACGCAAAGGACGTGCGGGTGGGCGATTTGGCGACGCTGCGGGTCGAGCGAACGGTCGATACGGCCGGTTTCTGGTTGCCCACCAGCGCCTTGACCGAGGGCGCCCGGGGCCTGTGGGCCTGCTACGTTGCCGTTCCGCTGGGACAAGGCGATACGACTTCGGCCACGCATGAGCTCGACCGTCGCCCGCTCGAGATGCTGCATTCCGACACTGAGCGCGTATTCGTTCAAGGCGCTCTCGATCCCGAAGCGCTCGTGGTGACCCATGGACTGCAACGCCTCGTCCCCAAGCAGCGCGTGCAAATCGCCAGGGAGGCTCGATGAGCACGCTCTTTCTGCGTAACAAGCACTTGCTGTTCTTGACGATCGCCGTGAGCCTTGTGGCCGGGGCATCGTCGTTGGTCTCGCTGCCCCGTTTGGAAGATCCGCGGATTACGAACCGCAATCCCTTGATCGTCACCGTCGTGCCCGGGGCTTCGCCGGAGCGGGTCGAGGCGCTGGTGACCGAGAAGATTGAGGACGCGTTGGATGAAATCGAAGAGATCAAGGACCTCGAATCCACCTCGCGGGCCGGCATCTCGCTGGTGGCCGTCGAGCTCGACGATGCCGTCGGCCAAGGCGAGAACGACAAGATCTTCTCGGAAATTCGCGACAAGCTCGATCAGGCGAAGCGGGAATTCCCCCCCGAAGCTCAGTCGCCGCTGTTCGACGACCAGCGCGGAGCGGTGGCCTACACGCTGATCATCGGAGTGGCCTGGAACGCAGACGCGCCGCCTGAGCTGGGAATTCTTACGCGGTTGGGGAACGAACTGGCCGATCGACTGCGCAACGTCAGCGGCACCGAGGTGGTGCGGTTGTACGGTGAGCCAGCCGAAGAGATCGCCGTCACGGTTGATCCCGCCGAACTGGCCGACCTGGGACTGTCGTCCGAAGACGTTGCCCGGCAGATACGCCTCGCCGACGCCAAGGCTCCGGCGGGAGTGCTCCGCAGCGCACGAGCAAACTACTTCATGGAAGTGGCCGGCGAGTTGGAATCGCTCGAGCGCGTGGCCGAGGTACCGCTGCGTGGTGGCGACGAGCTGTCGCTGGTGCGGCTGGGCGACGTGGCCGAGGTGCGCCGGCAGTGGCGTGAACCTCCCGACGAGATCGCGCTGGCCGATGGTAAACGCGCGATTTTCGTGGCGGCCCGCATGGGCCGCGGCCAGCGCGTCGACGTGTGGTCCGACGCGGCCGCCCAAGTGGTCGACAACTTCCGCGTCGAGACCGGCAAGGGCGTGCTCGTCGAGACGGTATTCGATCAGGACCGGTACACGTCGGCCCGACTCGGCGAACTGGCCGGCAACCTGCTGCTGGGAGCGCTGGTGGTGATGGCAGTCGTGCTGGCCATGATGGGCTGGCGCGCCTCGCTGCTGGTCGGAGCGGCCCTTCCACTCGTGGCGGCGTTGACGCTGTTTCTCTTGCTCGTGGCCGGCGCGTCGCTGCATCAGATGTCGATCTTCGGCATGATCATCGCGCTGGGTTTGCTGATCGACAACGCCATCGTCGTCGTGGACGAGACCCGGAAGCTGATGCTCAAGGGCCATCGGGCCCGCACGGCAGTGGACCGGGCCGTACGTCATCTCTTCGCTCCGCTGTTGGCCTCGACCGCGACCACGGTGTTGGCCTTTGCTCCCATTCCGCTGCTGCCGGGCAACGCGGGCGACTTCGTCGGCATGATTGGCGGAAGCGTGATTTTCGCCCTGGTCGCTTCGTTTGCCGTATCGCTGACGATTATCGCCGCCCTGGCGGGACTGTACGGAAAGTTCTCCGCCGCGCAGGAAGGTGGCTCGTGGTGGCAAACCGGGATCTACATTCCCGCCGTCGATCGCGGCTTTCGCAGCGCACTCGATTGGGGATTGCGACGTCCACTGCTGGCGATGTTGCTGGCGTGTTCGCCGGCGCTATTGGGCTTTGCCATCGCTCCTTTGCTGGGCGACCAGTTCTTTCCGCCGGTCGATCGCAATATGTTCCACGTACAGGTTTGGATGCCGCGCGAAACATCCCTCGGCCACACCCGCGACAAGCTGGCCGAGATCGAAGCCCGCATTCGCGGCTACGACGCAGTCAACCGCGTTGATTGGCTCGTCGGAGGCAGTTTTCCCTCGGTGTATTACAACCTGGTGATGAACCAGGACAACTCGCCGGACTACGCCCACGGCATCATCACTGCCGAATCGGCCGCCGCGGTCGACGCGCTCGTCGAGCAACTGCAAGACGACTTGGATGCGTCTTTCCTCGGAACCCAGATCGTGATTCGCGAGTTCGGCCAGGGACCGCCCGTGGAGTCGGACGTGCAATTCCGCATTCTGGGGCCCGATATCGAAACGCTCCAGGCGTTGGGCGAACAGATGCGGCTCAAGCTGCAGTCGCATCCCGACGTGCTGCACACCCAAGTGACCATGCCCCGCGGCGAGCCGAAGCTGTGGCTAGCCGCCGACGAAGACGAGGCCCGGCTGACAAGCTTCGCGCTGCGAGACCTGGCCGGGCAGTTGCAGGCCAACCTCGAGGGCATCACCGGCGGATCCGTGCTCGAACAGCTCGAGGAGATGCCCGTACGCATCCGCTTTGCCAGCGAGCGCCGCGACCGGCTCGCGCAAGTGGGTTCGACAAACTTCGTCTTGCCGGGCGGCGACTGGGTGCCGCTGGAGGCCCTCGGTGGGTTGGAACTAAGACCCGAGTTGGCCGGCGTCACGCACTTCAACGGTCAGCGTGCCAATACCGTCAAAGGCTATACTCGCAACGACAGCCTGCCGATCAACGTGACCTATGCCGTGCTGCAACAACTGGAGGACCAGGGCTTTCAACTTCCCTCGGGCTACCGCCTCGAACTGGGCGGCGCAGTCGAGCAGGACAGCGAGGCGACGGGCAACCTCGCCGCGTACGCTCCGATTTTGGTGACGCTGATGATCGCCACGCTGATTCTGACGTTTCGCAGTGTTCCGCTGGCGGCCATGCTGGGCGTGGTGGCCGTAATGTGCGTTGGCTTGGCGCTGTTGTCGACCTGGTCGATCGGGTTTCCGGTCAGCTTCAACACGATTCTCGGCACGCTGGGACTGATCGGCGTGGGACTGAATGACAGCATTGTGGTACTGGCCGCCATTCGCGCCCATCCACAGGCACGCGAGGGTGACCGCCGCGCCATCGCCGAAGAAGTGATGGGATGCAGCCGCCACGTGCTGTCCACCACGTTGACAACGATCGGAGGGTTTCTGCCGCTGTTGCTGCTTGTCGGTGGCGACTTCTGGCCGTCGCTGGCCATCGTGCTGGCCGGCGGCGTAGCGGGCGCGACGCTACTCGCCGTCGGCTTTGTCCCCACGGGCTACGTCGTGGTTCAGGGTCTAACGCGCCGGTTTGCACCGCGGTCGGCGGCGGCAAGCGATCACGTGCTCGAAGGATGAGCGGGGTGCGCAAGCAAAACCGCGCGGCCGACCTCAGGGGGTCGACCGCGCGGCGATCAAACCAGCATGGGTGTCAACTCACTTGTTGGGGAAGACTACTGCTGGGTCGTAGGCGCGGGGTTGGGTTCCACACCGCTGGGCTGCGGCTGCGCAGGCCGTTGATTACTCGGAGCCGCGTCGTCGCGGGGAGTAATGTCCTGCTCGGCGGGCGATTCGTTGGACGGCACCGGATCATCGCTGCCGGTTGTGACCTGCGGCGTGTCCTGTTCAACGTGTGCCGTGCGATACAGCTCCCAGCCCTTTTCGCTCGGCGAGAACGTGTACCGGCCGTCGCCCAGTTGATAGCGTGCCACGGCGTCGCCCTTGCCGCGGTCGAATCGAATCACGCGCTGGGTCCGCCCCGCAAACTCCATTTGTTTGCCGGGCTGCAGAGCGTAGTCTCGGCCGTTTACCGAGAACCGTAGCGTCGCACGATTATCGTCCTGGTTGACGATCACGGCCCGATACGGCTCGTCGTCGACCGACGGGTTGCGCTGCACCGGCCGATAGGTCGTGCGCGATCGGCTGCGGTTGTCGAAGTCGCGGTATCCATAGTCGCGATAGGCCGGATTGTCGTAGCGCCAGTTGTTGGGATTGTTAAACGCAGGGTTGTTGAACGCGGGATTGTTGTTCGGGTTGTTGCCAAACGGATTTCCGCGGGCTCCGGGATAGTAGCCGGAATCGCCCCAATAGTCGTAGCCCATGGCGGCGCCGGCGGCCCCGCCCGGGTTCCCTTCAACGGCACCGCTGATGATGCCGGGGATATTCGGTTGTTGGGCCTTGGCGTTGCCCACGATGAAGGTCATCGCCAACAGCGCGGCGATGCCCCCTGCTGTAGCCAAACGGATCATGATGTTCTCCTTTCCTCGTTTCGTAGTGGCGCCTGCTGTCACGCGACGATGCATGCAGCATTTTCGCTGGACGCGCAGCGTTGGGTCGAAAGAAGTAGGTTGCAAATGGAGTGCCGGCTGGGGAACCAAACGCAAAACCCGGAGGTTTTCCGCGGAACTCAGCGAGAGAGCAGGCCCGAGCTTGCAAGGCACCTGGACGTCCGGCGGACGCGGTGTCAGCGCGGCCGCCAGGCGCGCCGCCTCGAGACCAGCCAACTTCGGCTCCGGCCCCACACAAGTTGGGCGTTCGCCCGCCCGTCTACCGTAGACTGCGGCGCCGCGCTGCCCACTCGGTGTTCGCGGCGTTCTGAGGTGGCTTGGCCATGCGCTGCTGCATGCGGCGTTCGCCCCATGCCACGAGGGCTAGCACCAGGGCTGCGAACAACGCGCTTCCCGCGGCCAGAATGAGATGTCCCGTGGCCGTGGCGATGCCCACGCCCGTGGTGACAAAGATCGACGCCGCGGTCGTGAGCCCTTCGACGGTGTTGTTGGCCTGATGGATGATCGTGCCGGCTCCGAGGAAGCTGATGCCGATCACGATCGCCTGAATCATCCGGATGGGATCGGATTGCACCAGGCCCTCGTCGTCCTGGTACGTTTCCAGCATTCCTCGTCCCAAGACGACAAGCAGCGCTGAGCCGGCAGCGACGAGAATGTGCGTCTTCAGGCCTGCCGGTTTGTCGGATACCTCGCGCTCGAGCCCGACGATGGCACCCAGGGCACCGGCCAGTGCAACCATCCCCAGGTGCGTCAGTTCAGATTGCCAGTCCATGGTGGCCGCTCCCGCAAAATGCGTTGTGCCTGCTCGCTTGACTCCCAGGCGTGTAGCCCCCCGCTACACCAGCACAGGCCGCACATCGCGTGCCGCGTTCAGAGTGGCTCTCAGGCGATCCATACTCAGGGACACCCGCTCGATCGCGGGGAACGCTGATTGCCAACGCCTCAGGATGGCGTCCACCCAACCAGCGCTACGGTCCGACGGGTGCCTTGGCCGCTTCGGGCGGCTTGGCCCCCTGGCGGTTGAACAGCTTGTCGGCAATCACGAAGAACACCGGCACGATCAGCAGGAGCAATACGGTGCCCAGCAGCATGCCGCCGATCACGACCGTGCCCAGCGACTGGCGGCTGGCGGCGCCGGCGCCGCTGGCGGTAACCAGCGGGATGTAGCCGACGACGCAGGTCAGCGCCGTCATCAGAATGGCCCGCAGCCGCAGCCGCGCGGCCTCGACGGCGGCCTCGGCGGCCGAGCGTCCCTGTTCGCGCAGATTCTTGGCGAACTCGACCACGAGGATCGCGCTCTTGGCCTGTAAGCCCACGAGCATCACCAGGCCGATCTGCCCGAAGACGTCGAGCGACTTGTTTGAGATCGCCAGCGCCAGGATCGCGCCCAGCATGGCCAGCGGCACGGCCAGCAGGATCACCAGCGGCAGCGACCAGCTCTCGTATTGAGCGCACAGGAACAAGAAGACGCAGAGGATCGACAGTCCGAAGATGTAGATCACCATGTTGCCGGTCAGCAATTGCTGATAGGTCGATCCCGTCCACTCGTAGCCGAACCCCTCGGGCAGCACCTGGGCGGCCACCTCCTGCATCGCCTGCACGGCCTGTCCGGAGCTATAGCCGGGGGCGGCTTCGCCGACGATCTTGGCCGACAGGTAAAGATTGTAGTGCGGCACATCCGACGGCGCGACGATGCTGCTCACTTCGCCCAGGGCCGATAACGGGACCATGTTGCCGTCGCGGCTGCGGACGCGCAGCGTCAGGATGTCCTGCGGCTTGGTGCGGCGATCGCCCTCGGCCTGCACCATCACCTTGAACACTTTGCCGTAAAGATTGAAGTCGTTGACGTAGAACCCGCCCAGGTTGGTCTGCAGCGTGTTGAACACGTCGGCCACCGGCACGTTCAGCGTGCGGGCCTTGGTGCGATCGAGATCGAAGAACAGGTGGGGAACGTTGGCTGAGTAGGAAGTGAACAGCCCGGTCAGCTCGGGACGCTTGCGCGCTTCGGGCAGGAAGAGCTCCTGGGCCACCATGGCCAGCGTGTCGACGCCCTTGCTCTGGCGGTCCTCGAGCTGGAACTCGAAGCCGCCGGTGGTGCCCAAGCCCGGAATGCTCGGCGGCTGGGCCACCACGGCCGTGGCTTCGCGGATATCCTTACGCAAGCGCATGCGCATTTGGTTCACCAGCGCCGGGGCCCGCAGGTTCGCTGCCTGGCGCTCGCTCCAGTGGTCGAGGATCACAAACAGCGTGGCCACGTTCGGCTGGTTGACGGCGGTGACGATATTGTAGCCGTCGATCAACAACACGTTGCGCACGCCGGGCAGCTCCTCGGCCATCTTCGAGATGCGCCGCGAGATGGCTTGCGTCGGCTCGCGCGTCGTGCCGTCGGGTGCTTGCAGCGAGATGAAGAAGTAGCCCTGGTCTTCAACGGGAATAAATCCCTTGGGCCGCGCGGCGAACAAATAGGCCAGCGGCACCAGCAGCGCCGCGGCGACCAACCCCGTGATCCACCACCGCCGCGTCGACCCACCGAGAAACCGCTGGTAGCCCGTTTCGGCCCGCGACAGCCCCTGATTGAACCAGCGAAACAGGATGAACTTCGATTCGCGGTGGCCGGCCATCAGAATCCGCGCCAGCGCCGGACTGAGCGTCAGCGCATTGACCGTGGAAATGAGCACGGCGAACACGATGGCCAGGGCAAACTGGTTGTAGAGTCTGCCTGTCAGGCCGGGGATGAACGCCACGGGCACGAACACGGCGGCCAACACCAGGCTGGTGGCGACGATGGGCCCGGCCACCTCGTCCATCGCGTCGCGCACGGCCTGCCGGGCGCCCTTCCCTTCGGCAAGTTGCCTTTGCACGTTCTCCACAACCACGATCGCGTCGTCCACGACCGTGCCGATCGCCAGCACCAAACCGAACAGCGTCAGCGTGTTGATCGAGAAGCCGAAAGCCAGCATGATGGCCAGCGTGCCGATCAGCGAGACGGGAATCGTCACCAGCGGAATCAGCGTGGGACGCCATCCCTGCAAGAAGACGAACACCACGAGCACGGCCAGTCCCGAGGCCTCGAGCAGCGTACTTTGCACTTCGGCAATGTTCTCCGACACGTAGGCCGTGGTGTCGTAGGCGATCTTGTAGTCGATGCCTTCGGGGAACGCCTGCTTGAGTCGTTCCATCTCGCCCTCGACCTGCGCTAGAATGTCGAGCGAGTTGGCATCCGAAAGCTGGTAGATGCCGACCGTGGCGGCCGGCTTGCCGTCGAGGTACGAGCTCATTTCGTAGGTTTCGGTGCCAAGCTCGACGCGGGCGACGTCGGCCACGCGTACGACCGTGCCATCGGGCCGGCCGAGCACGACGATGTTCTCGAACTCCGCGACGCTCGACAGTCGACCCTTGGCCTGGACGGGATACTCGAACCGCTGGCCCTCGGGCACGGGCGCCGCGCCGATCTTGCCGGCCGCGGCCTGCACGTTCTCGTTTTGAATGGCCTCGATCACGTCGCCGGGCGTCGTGCCCTGCTCGGCCATCCGGTCCGGATCGAGCCAAATGCGCATGGCGTACTTGCCACCGAACAGATTCACGTCGCTGACGCCGCGGATGCGCCGCAACACGTCGACCACGTTGATCTCGGCATAGTTGTCGAGAAACGTGCCGTCGTAGTCGCCCTCGGGCGCGACGAGCGTGACGGCGCAGACCATGTTGGTCGACGTCTTCTTGATCTCGACGCCGTACTGTTTCACTTCGGCCGGCAAGGTCGGCTTGGCCAGTTCGACCTTGTTCTGCACATCGACCGCCGCGATGTCTTGCGAATAGCCGACGTCGAACGACACGTTGATCTGCGAAACGCCGTAGTCGGTGCTGCTGGAGGACATGTAGATCATGCCCTTGACGCCGTTGACCTTCTGCTCGATCGGCGTGGTGACCGTGTCGGCCACGACTTCCGCGCCGGCGCCGGTGTACGTGGTCTTCACCTGGACCTGCGGCGGCACGATATCCGGATAGAGCGCGATCGGCAGGAAGAACGCGCAGATACCGCCGGCCAGCACGATCAAAAGCGCAATCACCGCGGCAAAGATCGGGCGGTCGATAAAGAAGTGAACCATGGCGACTCTTGGGAGGGCGCGGGCCCGATCTGACGCGAACTACTGGGGCTGCCCGACCGCCGGTGTCGTCTGTGCATCGGGCGAAGGAGGTTGTTTCGCGGGCTGCTCGGATGGCGCTGGTTTGTCGTCGCTCGGCTTTCCTTCTTCCTTCGGTTCCGATGGCGCGGCGGCGGGACCAGGCGGCATTTCCGGTTCCAACGATTCCGGCTCGCCGGAGAGCTCCTCGAGCTGCGGCGGCCAAACTTCCGTCTCCAGCGGCTGGGGAGCGACCTTCTGGCCCGAGCGCACCAGTTGCACGCCATCGACGATCACGCGATCGCCGGGCTGCAGCGAAGGCGACTCCAGCACGCGCAATCCGCGATACGTGTCGAGTGACTTGACCGGCACGCGTTTGACCACGTCGTCTACCCCCACTACGAAAACGCTTTGTCCGGCCTGGCTATCGAGCACCGCACGCTCGGGCACGACCAGCGCGTCGGGGTAGCTGCCTACATTCAGGTGCACGCGTACGTAGTCGCCGGGCAACAGCTCGTCGTCGGGATTGGGTACCGTGGCCTTGATCAGAAAGGTCGACGTCGTGGGGTCGATCGTGTTGTCGATAAACGTGAGCGAGCCAAGGTGTGGATACGCTCGCTCGCCCTGCACGATCAGTTCGACCGACTGTCCTTTCCCCACCAATTCGCGCACCAGCGGCAAGTAGCGCGCCGCGGGACGCATGTTGACCTGAATCGGGTCGAGCTGCTCGATGGTCGCCAACTCTTCGTTGTTGCCCACCAGGTTGCCCACCTTCACCAGCGCCTCGCCGATTCGCCCGGCGAAGGGCGCATACATGCGGCAATAGCCGAGCTCGACTTTGGCGTCTTCGAGCGAGTTCTGCGCGATGTAGGCCTGGGCTTTGGCCTTCTCGATGTCGGCGATGTGCGATACTTCCGTCTGTGCCAGGATCGCCTTCGAGGATTCGAGGTTCGCTTTGGCCTGCTCGAAGGCGCTGCGGCGCTCGTCGTACTCTTCGGGGGTCATTGCCCCTTTGTCGTAGGCCTGCTTGCCGCGCCGGGCCTCGGCACTGGCCAGCATCACGGCGGCTTCGTCCTTTTTCACGCGGGCCTGACCGACCTCGACGCTCTTGTCGTCGGTCGCCTGCTTCAACTGGGCCTGGGCGTCGGCCAGCGCGCCCTTGGCGGCCTCGACTTTGAGCTTGAAGGGCACTTCGTCGATGACAAACAGCAGTTGGTCTTTCTCGACGTCGGACCCCTGCTTGAACAAGCGTTCCTTCAGAAAGCCTTGCACCCGCGCGCGAATCGTCACCCGGGCGATGGCTTCGGTCGTGCCGTTGGCGGTCACCTCGCGCGGAATATCGGCCTGGTAGACCTCGGCCACGGTGACTGCAGGTGGAATGGGCTCCAGGCTCATCTCGCTCGGGCGGCAGCCTGCGATAACGGCCGCCGTCAACGACAGCACGCAAGCCGTCCGCACCCGTCGACCGAGTTTTGCCGAGATGGATTGCATAATTCTTTCGGGCTGACGTGTTTCGGAGTGCGTGCGGTGCGTCGGACGGACGCATTGTGCGGATTCTGCGACCGAAATCTTACGCGAAAGTATAGCACCCTGGGAGCACCGTGGGCGCAGGCCGAACCACGCGAGAATGCCCGCGACCCCGGCTCACTTGCCGGTGAGACCCGGTGGGTCGGGCTTCGCCAGTTGGGCGCCCACCATCGCCGAGTGCTCGGAAACGACCGAAGCCATCTCTGGCCGGGCAGCCAGGTTCGCCGTTTCGCCCGGATCGTTCTTCAGGTCGTACAACTCGCGGGCGACGATCGAGCCGTCGCGCTGCTGCCATTCGACGTAGCGATAGCGATCGCTGCGCAGAGCGTGCCCCAGCATCGGCCCGGTTTCTTTCGTGCGCCGTGGATAGACCTGCAGCGCGAAGCCGTCGGTCTCGATGTCGTCGCCGGTGGATTCATCTCCCCTGACGACTGCGGCCAGGCTATCGCCCTGCAAGTGGGCCGGCGGCTCAAGACCGGCCAGGTCGCAGAGCGTGGGGTAGATGTCGACGAATTCGACGATGTCGCGCGAGCGCGTCGCGGGCCGTTGGCCGGGAGCCACGAACAGCAGCGGAGCGTGCGTCGCCTGCTCGTAGTTCGTGTGCTTGCACCACATGCCGTGATCGCCGAGGTGCCAACCATGGTCGCCCCACAGCACGATGACCGTTTCATCCGCCAAACCAAGACGGTCGAGTTCATCCAGCATCAAGCCGAGTTGAGCATCCATGTAGCTGGTGGCCGCGTAGTAGCCGTGGATCATCCGCCGCATCGTAGCCGTTTCGAGCGGGCCGTTCTTGGGAATGCCCTTGTACTGGCGCAGCTCGCCCCAGTTCGTGGGCGCGAATGGCGGCGCACCCTCCGGCGGCGCGTGACGCTCGGGCAGCGGCAGCTCGCCAGGATCGTACAGGTCCCAATACTTCTGCGGCGCGCAAAACGGCAGGTGCGGCTTCAAGAATCCCACTGCCAGGAAAAACGGCTGGTCCGGGTTGTCCTTCGCAGCCTGCAAGCGGCGGACGGCCTCGCGGGCGATCTTGCCGTCGGCGTAAGTTTCGTCCGGAACGTCGGCCGCCTCGACCGGTGCTCCGCGGGGCAGCTTGTTGACTTTGCCCAATCGCTTGTTCTCGAAGCGGGCTTCTTCGCGGGTGAGTTCGGCCGTGTTTTCCGGCAGCACATAATGCACCGTCTTGGCCCGCCAGTGCGGCACGCTCCACGAGGCCGGGTCCTCGTGATTGCCGTGGCCGACGTGGAAGATCTTGCCGAGCGCCTCGGTCTTATAGCCGTGGTTCTTGAAGTGCTCGGGCAGCGTGACGACGTTCGGCACGCTCTTGCGAAAGTTCGTGCCCAGGTCGTAGATCTCCAGCGTCTGTGGACGCAGTCCGGTAAGCACGCCATTGCGCGACGGCGAGCACACGGCCTGCATGCAATAGGCCCGCTCGAACAGCGTGCCCCGCGCGGCCAGGCGGTCGAGGTTGGGCGTCACGGCCAGATCGTCGCCATAGCAGCCGATCGTCGGCTTCAAGTCGTCGACCGCGATGAACAGCACGTTCGGCCGCTCGGCAGCTCCCACGGACGGTGTGCAGACGACGCATGCCGCAATAACTACCCACTGCATCAACCAGATCCGTCGCATCGGTATACCTATCTTCAAGACCGGCAAGAGAAACCGCCTAGGAATGGCCTCCAGACTAACCGGGCACCGGGGGGCCAACAATGCCCCCATCGCCTTGCCAGACCGCGCAGTTGCCGAGCCGGCACGGCGAACCTGAACTATCTTTTAGATAGTGGCGACATCAGCTCGACGGGGCAGAAATCCCTAGGGGTGGTCTGATGACGACTCTCGATCCACGTCAGCGCGCCGGCATCATCAAACGCGTCAAAGAGCTCAACCGTCGCATTCAAGACCCGCGCCTCTCGATTGCGCGCGTCGACGAACTGCACCGGGAGCGCGCGGAGCTGCGGGCGCAACTCTTGGCCGACCGCGCCGGAAAGTAGAACCGGAGATGCTGCCTGCTGCAGCATCGACTGGGCGTAGCCCTCGCGCCGCTTGGTAGGACAAAGCTGCGCGAGCCGCGCTGCCGTTCACCCCGCCTCGCCCTTCCGGCGATCCCACGATGCCGCAGCCGTGCCGTCGTGCGAGCAGGCACAACGTCCCGGGTGTTTGCCTGGCCGCGGAGCCCGCGTTACCATCGAAACCGCTCCCCTCATCCATCGCACCCTGTGAGAAGCCTGCCATGCATTCACTGCCGTACCCCGTGGCGTCGTTGGGTCGAGTCATCATGGCTGCCGTAGCAGTCGTCTTGGTCGCTTCGCACGCCCGCAGCGCCGACACTTTGGCCTCGGTCGAGGCCTACTTTGAGGAGGCGATCGCCCAATGGGACGTGCCAGGCCTGGCGTTGGCCGTCGTCAAGGGCGACGAAGTGGTGATGGCCCGAGGGTTTGGCGTGCGCGAGCGCGGCAAGGACGAGGCCGTCGACGAGAACACGCTGTTTGCCATCGGCTCGGCCAGCAAGGCGTTTACCGCGGCCGCGCTGGCGATGCTCGTCGACGAAGGCAAGCTCGGCTGGGACGACCCGGCCACGAAGCACCTGCCGGGCTTCCAACTCTTCGATCCGGCGGTGACGCGCGAGTTGACGGTGCGCGACTTGCTGTGCCACCGCAGCGGGTTGCCCCGGGGCGACTTGTTGTGGTACGCCACGCCGTACCGCCGCGACGAAATCCTCCGCCGGGTCGGGCGTCTCGAGCCCGAGTGGAGCTTTCGCAGTCACTTCGGCTATCAGAACATCATGTACCTGGCCGCCGGTCAGATCGTGCCGCGGGCCACCGATCTCTCCTGGGACGATTTCGTCAAGCAGCGGGTGTTTCTGCCGCTGGGCATGAAGTCGACTGTCACCAGCGTCAAGGCGCTCGAATCTTTGGAGAACGTCGCCACGCCGCATGCCAAGATCGACGGCGACGTGGAAGCCGTGGCCTGGCGCGATATCGACAACGTGGGCCCGGCCGGCTCGATCATCTCCAACGTCAGCGACATGGCCCAGTGGGTGCGGCTGCAGTTGGGCGAAGGCGCCGTCGGCGACCGACGGCTGATCAGCACCGCCGCCCTGGCCGAGATGCAGGCGCCTCAGACGATCATTCAGTCCGAGGAGTACTATCGCGCCATCTACCCGGAAGCCCATTTCCTCTGCTACGGTCTCGGCTGGTTTCTGCACGATTACGCGGGCCGGAAGATCGTTGAGCACGGCGGGGCCATCGACGGCATGCGGGCCAAGGTGGCCATGATTCCCGAAGAGGAGCTTGGTGTCGTCATTCTGACCAATGCCGAACGTTCGCGGCTGCCGACGGCCTTGATGTTCTACATCTTCGATCTTTATCTGAAGCCCGAGCCGCGCGACTGGAGCAGTGAGTTCTTGTCACTGGCCCAGGAAGCGGAAAAGCAGGCCGAGGAAGCCAAGGCGAAGCGGCGGGCCGAGCGGGCCGAGAATACCGAGCCCTCGCTGCCGCTGGAAGCATACGCCGGCGCGTATGAGAACGATCTATACGGCGAGGTGAACGTCCAACTCGAAATCGACCATCTCGTGCTCGACACGTTTTCGGTGTTGAACGCCGATCTGGAACACTGGCACTACGACACGTTCCTGTCGCGCTATCGCGACCGCGGCATCGAACCGCGGCTGATCACGTTCCACCTGAACACGTCCGGCAAGGTGGAGTCGCTGGTGATGCCCGACGTCGGGACGTTCTCCCGGGTTGCCAACAGTGCGGAGGATTCCCAGTGAGTGTCTGCGCTTAGACCCACTGCTGCAGCCGTGCGGCCTCTTCGCGCAACTGATGCGGTCCGCCGAGCAACTGGCGGTTGGCGCCGATGCGTTTGAACCACAAGTGCAGGCCCAACTCGTCGGTGAAGCCGATGCCGCCGTGCACTTCAGTGGACGTGCGGGCCACGTGGGTACCGACTTCCGAAATATGGGCCTTAGCGTGGCAGGCGTTGAGGCGCGAGTCCTCGGGGAGCGCGTCGAAGGCGTGGGCGGCGTACCACATCATGGCCCGCGAGGGCTCCAACTCGGCAGCCATCTCGGCGCACATGTGCTTGACCGCCTGAAACGAGCCGATCGGGCGGCCGAACTGCACGCGCTCTTTCGAATAGGCCACGGCCTTGTTCAACATCGTGCTCGCGGCACCCAGCGTGTCGGCGGCCAGCACGATCCGGCCCGCGTCGATCACGCGGTTGCAAACTTCAGGATCATTGCTGCCCGGCAGCAGGTCGGCGGTGACGTCTTCGAGGATCAACTCGCCGACGCCGCGGGTGCGATCGATCGTCGTAATCGTTTCGTGGCGCAATCCTTCGGCACCAGCTTCGACGAGATAGAGCCTCCGCTCCGCGTCGGCGACCAGGTAGACGTCTGCTGCAAAGTCCAGCACAAACAAGGCTCGGCCGCTCAACCTCGTCCCGTTGACCTTCAGTTGCGAGGTCCGATGGCTGGCGGCCTCCGAGAGTGCCGCGCCGGCCACGATCCGGCCCTCGGCGAGCGCGGGGAGCCAGCGCTCTTGCTGGGCCCGCGAGCCGGCCGCTGCGAGCGCCAGCGGCGCCATGACCGCGGTTGCCACAAACGGCACCGGGGCCGCGCGCGATCCGAGGGTCTCGGCCACCAGCGCCGCTTCGAGCAATCCGCAACCAATGCCGCCGTGCGACTCATCGACCAACAGCCCGGGCACGCCGAGGTCGCAGAGCCCGGCCCACACGTCCTCGGCCCGCTCGACCTGCTGCTCGCACAACTCGCGCACGCGTTCCAGCGGCGCCGCGCGGTCGAGGTACGCGCCGATGCTCTGTTGCAGCATCGTCTGTTCCGCCGAGAGTCCGAATTCCATCGCCACGTGACCTCAAGATGCGACTTTGGGTTCGCGCGGCATGCCGAGCCCGCGCTCACTGATGATATTCTTTTGAATCTGCGAGGTGCCGCCGCCGATGATCAGACCGAGATAGAACATGTACATGGCCTGCCACGACCCGCCGTCGCGCAAGTGTTTTCCCTGTTCGTACAGGATGCCGAACTCGCCGAGGGCGTCGACGGCCAGGCCTTCGAGCTCGTGGCGCAGCTCGGTGCCCTGCAGCTTGACGACCATGGCCGCCAGGGGAGCCGCTTTGCCGTGCAGCTTGGAGCTGAGCAACCGCAGATGGTTGTAGCGCAGCGCCATCACGCGGCCTTGCAGTTGCAGCAGTCGATCGCGATAGGCCGCGTTGTCGATCACCCGCTGGCCGCCGACCGTCTCGCGCTTCATCAACTCCACCAGGGTCCCCAACCGCTGCAGGGTCGCATCGGGGTCGCCCAGATCGTCGCGCTCGTGCAGCAGCACGTTGTTGGCCACGATCCACCCTTCGCCCCGCTTGCCGACGATCTGATCGCGCGGTACGCGAACGTCGGTGAAGAACACCTCGTTGAAGTGGGCGTCGCCGGTCATCGTCTTCAGCGGCCGCACCCGCACCCCGGGCGACTTCATCTCAAACAGCAGGAAGCTCAGGCCCTTGTGCCGCGGTGCGTCGGGCTCGGTGCGCACGAGGCAGAACATCCAGTCGGCGATCTCGGCCGTGCTGGTCCAGATCTTCTGGCCGTTGACGACCCAATCGTCGCCGTCGAGCCGGGCGCTGGTGGTCAGGCTGGCCAGGTCGCTGCCGGCGTTGGGTTCAGAGTAGCCCTCGCACCACAGGATTTCGGTCGTCAGCGTGGGCGGGATGAAACGCCGCTTCTGCTCTTCGCTGGCCAGTTCCAACAGCGCCGGCACCAGGTAGGCAATGCCCTGCCCGCCAAACCCCGGCGGAACCTGCGCTCGGGCGAACTCCTCGGAGATGATATGCGCCTCGAGCGGATCGAGCGCCGCGCCGAACCCACCGTACTCTTTGGGCACGGCCCGGGCCACGTAGCCGTGTCTAAGCAATAGCTCCTGCCATGCACGCGTCTTTGGCCGGTCGATGTCCAGAAAGCTCGGAGGTGCCAGGTGCCCGTGCTCGGCGATGAATTGCCGCGTCTGCTGGCGCAGCTCCTCGTACCGCGGTCCGAAAGAGAGGTCCATGCGCATGCTCCGAAAGATCGAATTCGCCCTGCCGATCGGCCGGCTATTCTAGCAGGTCTGACGCGGACGGATATGTATGGTCACTCTCCGAGTCCACGCGCACGCCGAGCAGTGCATACACGGGGCGCTTGTCCGCCGCGCACTCTCGCTAGCTCGTGGCGGCCAACTCCTTGATTGGTTCGCCGCCGGTGACGATGTGGGGGGGGCGGCCGGAGAGGTCGGGAATGGTCGTGTGAACCGGGTCGATGCCCAGATGGCGATAGATCGTGGCCAAAAAGTCCTGGGGGCCGACGCGGCGTTCGACGACGTCCTCGCCGCGGCGATCGGTGGCGCCGATGACCTGGCCGGTGCGGATGCCGCCGCCGGCCCAAATCATGGAATTGGCCCGCGGCCAATGATCGCGTCCCGGCTGCACGGTGCCGGCCGGGGCACTGGCCTCGCCCGCTCCGCTGCTGGCCACGTGCGAGATGCGCGGCGTGCGCCCGAACTCGCCGGTCACCACGACCAGCACGCGTTTGTCGAGACCGCGCCGGTACACGTCCTCGATCAAGGCCGACACGGCCTGGTCGAAAGGCCCGGCGCGAAATCTCAGGGCGTTAAACACGTGATGATTCACCGCGTGATCGTCCCAATTGGACACCCGCCCGCACAGCGGTCCGTCAAACGTGGTGGTGACGATCTCGACGCCGGCTTCGACGAGCCGCCGCGCCATGAGGCACTGCTGTCCCCATTGGTGCATGCCGTACCGCTCGCGCACCGCCTCGGTTTCCTGAGTCAAGTCGAACGCCCGGGCCGCCTCGGGGCTCGTCAGCAGGTTCAACGCCTGCGTCTCGTGCTGATCCATGGCGTTCATCACGCCCGAGGAGTCGACGGCGCGGCGAAACTTGTCCACGGCCCGACGCAACTCGATGCGCCTGCCGAGCCGGCGGCGCTGCTCGTCGTCGGGTAGGCCGATGTTGGGGACCTTGAAGCTGGGCGCGCTTGGATCGCCCGTCACGGCAAACGGTTCGTACGAGGGTCCCAGGTACGCCGGTCCCGCGATCGTGAAGCTGTCGTAGCGCGTGATGGGATTCACGCCGATGTAGTTGGGAAGCGCCTGGGGACTGCCCGAACGGAGATAATGCGCCACCGACATCCAATCGGGTCGCGTCGGCACGAGCTTGTCCTGCGCATCGGGGTCGCCGGAGAGCAACTGGAGCGAGCCGGCGGGATGCCCACCGCCGGTGTGGGCCATCGATCGCAGCAGCGTGAATTTGTCGGAGATGCTCGCCTGCAGCGGCAGCAGCTCGGTGAACCGCAGCCCCGGCGTCCGCGTGCCGATCGTCTTGAATGGCCCCGTGTATTCGGAACCAGCTTCGGGCTTGGGATCGTACGTGTCCAGGTGGCTGCAGCCGCCGCGCAGCCAGACGATGATCACGGCCGTTCGGTTCCGGCTAGCGGCAGGTGCCGCCTGAGCCTGCAAGCGGTAGAGCCCGGGCAGGGACAGCGTGCCAAAACCCGCCATGCCGGCCCGGAGAAATTCGCGGCGCGAAGTCAACGGTTGAGCTGGAGCCATAGGCTTTCTTTCGGACGCCGACGTTGGGAGGGAATGCGCGGGCGGGGTAGCGAGGCCGGGTCGCCGAACGAGATTCTATCAGCCGCCGAGGGCGGTTGTCGAGTTCGGGGAGACGCGCTGATGGTGCGCGTCTGCCAGATACGGTAGCCGACGCCGTTTCACGCACGGTGTTGGCCTGTGATCGCCGTGGGCGATTAATACCCGGCGGCTCGCTTTCCGTCGGTCTTTTGCGGGTCGGCGATGCGCACGTGCACCGCGGGGATCCCCGGCGACAGCAGTCGCAGCGTGAGCGAATGGGGTCCGGTGGCGATAGGCGTGAACGACAAGTAGGCGGGACGCCACTTGTTCTCGTGAGCCATGGGCTTGAACGTGTAAACATCGTCCAGCAGCGGCGCATCGCCGTTGCGGGCGACGGTCACTTCGATGCGGACGCTGGAATCCGGACGGGCGAGCGACGGCGGCCGGTACATGGGGCCGAGCAGCAAGTCGTGCTCGACTCCCGGGTGTTCAATCGAGAACTCGATTCGCCGAACGACGCCGCCCTCGGCTAGCGCTTCGCCTTGCGTGCCGTCGACGACAACCTCGTGCAGCGTCGTCCGCTCCAATCGGCCCGTGATCCAGAAGGCGTAGCTCGCGAACACCACGCCGCACACCACTAGAAACCACATCTTCATTCGAATGGAACGACGCTGGCGTCGCCGCGGCGTTCGACGTGCGACGAACCAGGCACCGCCGGCCGCAAGGAGAAACGCGCCCAGCGTGACGCCGGCCAAGATCCAGGCTGTGCTCATATGTTCGTGGCCGGCAATCGGCTCTCATCGATGCGGTCGTGGGGGTGAAGTAAGTATACATCTCCCCATACCGCGACCGCGGATTCGATGGGCGTCAGCCAGATTGACCATCCGGGGGCCGGGCCGCTAGAAAACTACGCCGAGATGCTTCGGCAACACCGAGAAACGCAGGTGCCGCTTCCGGATCGGCTCGCCGTCGAGATTGACGTGCACGGGTTGTTCCGACTCAAGTTCGAACTCGGCGAGCTGGCGATAGAAGACGTACTCGTTCTCCGGATTGTCGATGTGCCGCAGCTCGCTCGCCAGCCGCCCGAACTCTCGAGCCGGGTGATCCAGCACGATGGCCAGATCCAGCAGGCCGTCGTCGAGCCTGGCCTTGGGCGCGACCTCGAAGCCGCCGCCGGCCAGCCGGTTGTTGCCGACGGCCATCACCAGCATGGCGCCCTCGCGCGGCTCTTCGCCGGGCACGAGCAACCGGCCGCGATACGGCTGCAAGTCAAAGGCCTTGATCAGCCCCATGATCGTGTACGCCCCGCCGCCAAGTGCCTTCTTCATGTCGACCGGCGTCGTGGCGGTAATCTCGGCGCCAAAGCCGCCGCTGGCAACATTGAGAAATGGCCGCGAGTTGAGACGACCCACGTCGATTTGCCGGGCCGGGGCCGTGCAGGCAATCTCCAGGCAGCGGTCCAGGTCCTCGACCGGCAAGCCGCATCCGTGGGCGAAGTCGTTGGCCGTGCCCAGCGGCAAAATTCCCATCACCGCGCGGGGCGACTTTTTGCCCTTCCCCACGAGCGCCGCGACGACACCGTTGACCGTGCCGTCTCCGCCCCCGGCGATGATCCGCTTCGCGCCCGCGGCCAGGGCCTCCTTGACGACCCGCGCCTTGTCCTTCTTGTTCCACGGAATGCGGACCCGCAGATCGATGTCCTTGCTCTGCACGAAGTCGACGGCCTGCTTGACCTTGGGCTCGTTGGCACTCTTGCGGTGCAAAATCAGACAGATTGCTTCGGCCATGGCTCACCTCGGAACGCGAACCCAACACCGCCGACAACGAACGCGATCCTCGCAGAATGCGCTGTGCGATACAAGTTGCCGGACGGTGGATGCGGCGAGTCCGGCGTGCTTCGTCACGAACTCCATTCACAGTCGGCGTCCTCGCGGTCGTATCCGAAGCGCGAAGCGACGGCATCGGTTTCCTCCGCGATGACGGCACGTTCCTCGGAGGTAAACTGCGGACGATAGTACTCGGGTGCGTGAATTCGCCCCGCAAAGTCGTGCACCACGTCGTCGCCATCGAGCTGGGCATGCTCAAACAGGCGTGCCAACGTCGCGGAGGGGTCTTGGCAGAGGTCTTCGAAGCGAATCACAAGCGTCGAGCGGGCCAGCGAGGCGTCCGCTGCGATTCGATCGGCCAGCCAGTTATGCAGTTGGGCCCAATAGCGTGCCCAACCGCGAACTTCCTCGCCGCGCCGCCACAAATCGACGATTTGGCGCGTCGCCTCCGGATCGCCGGTGTTGATCGGCCGGTGGTCGAGCCCGAACTCGAAATGACCGACGCGCCGCATGTGCACAAGGGCCCGGCGATGCGCCGATTCGCCGCAACGGAACAGATGATGCTGCTTCATGAGCGACGCGATATGATTCAGCGGCCGCCGGATCGGAACGACGAAGCGAGCTTCGGGAAACAGCCGCTGCAGATACTGCAGCCGCGTCAGGTTGTAGTTGTTTTTCGAAGCGTAGCGAGACCGCCCACGCACCAGCAGCAGCTTCCGCAAATGGTCTCGGTAGAAGCGCTCGAAACTGGGATGGGAAGCTTGCGCATCCAGCACCTGGGACCTGGCAGGGTCGTGCGCCGACGGAAAGAACGCCATCCAGAGGGCTTCTTCCATGGCTTCGGGGCTGTCGGGCGTTATCAGCAAACCGTCGGCGTGCGCTCTTTCGACAGGTTGCGCCGAGGGCTTGGGGCTGCGCCGCTGGACTTCGTGCCACCAGAACGGAGTGAAGATGCCCGGAAAGTCGCTATACCGATGCGCGGCGACGTCCTGCTGCGCGGCAAGCACCTCGAGCAGGATCGTGCTGCCCGAGCGTGCCAATCCGGCAACGTAGATCGGCCGGTCCACCGCAATGCCGTCCAGCCGGGCGTGCAGGGCCCGCGTCTCGAGGCCGCCTAGGCGAACCCACAGATTCGGAAACGCGTGGACCGCGCTTTCCAGCAGGTGTTCGCCGAGCGGTACACGAAAGGCATCGGTGGATTGCGTCGTGGCGGACACGCGGGCGGGACCTTAGATCATGGCAGGGTAGGTACGGGACGCTATCGAATGCGTAAGGCGATCTTCGTCAGCAGTGCGGCCAGGAAGCTGACCGCCAGAAACACCACCGGCCACGACCGCGACCACGCAGGTCCAAACGGCAGCACGGTCTGCGGCCCCACGCAGGCGTCGAGGCCGACCAGCGCGATCACAATCGGGACGCCCGCCACCAACGAAGGGAGCAGTGCCAGCTTCAACCGACACCCGGCCAGCGCCACGTTCTGCCGCAGCAGCGGCAGCGCGTCGGTAAACGCACCGTCGTGGTTCCTCAGCGACAGGCGTACGTCTGCGGTCATCCGTTCCAACTCGCGGAGGCGCTCTTGCTGCGAGAACCGCCGGTAAACGAGCATCGACGCGACGCCCGAGAGCACGGCACACGCGACAATCGCCAGCAGCACGCTCGGCGCGGCAGATTGCGCGACAATGGCTGGAAACACGGCAGCCTCCATGGGCACGGCTTTGCCTCCTGGCCGAGAGTTCGCTGGCGGCCCTGCTCGGGATCAATCGGCAAGATTTTCGCCGCCGCCGTCGGCCTGCATCTTCGACTTGCGCAACAATCGCCGCACCGGCCAGAAAACGACAAACCCCAGGGCGCTCAAGACGGCCAGAAAAAGGCCCACCAGCGCGCCAATCAGCCCAAGTCCGGCACCGGGTCCGATGTAGCCAAGAAATACCGGCATCACAGTGGTCCCTTCAGCGAGTTCACCAGCGATCGGCCGCGCCGTCGGCACGCGCAGGCCACGCTACAAAGCTAGGTCGACCGGAAAGATCGTCAAATCGTCAAATCCCTTTTTTCTGATCCGCCCGCGTTTTGGCGACCGCCGACGGCTGCCTGTCGAGAAAATCGAGCTGCTGCGGATCGTAACGCTGGGCGCCGCAAATCACCGGAATCAGCGTCTGGCCGTCGCGCGTTCCGCGGCCCGGGTGGACGTACTCCCAGACGACCTGGCCGTCGCGCGTCACTTCGAGAATCCGGCCAAAGTCCGATTCGGTAATCAACACGTTGCCGCCGGGCAGCCGCTGCTGCGAGGAGCGGATCTGACTGTACAAGCGATCGTCGCCCGTGCCAGTGAAGGCCCACACGATTGAAGCATCGCGCGGATCGACTTCGACGACCCTCGACCCCTCAACCGATCCGCCGGCGTAGCAGTTGTCGAAGACGAGCAAGTGGCCATTGTCGAGCGGATCGGGATCGTGGGGGCGGCGCCATGGCCCGGCGACGGCCCATACGATCGCTGCGCGGTCGGGATTGATCGCGACGACGAGGTTGAGATTTCTCAGGCAGACGATCAGATCGCCGTGCGAAACGTCGGGGTGATGCGCGGCAAACTTCTCGCCGGCCAGGTTCACGGTGTTGCTATGCAGCACGTCGCCGAGTTGATTCGCCAGGCTCACCAGCGGCCGGTGAAACCGCGAGCTGCCCAGCAGGTCGAACAGCGACATCCGCTGGACGGGATGCCCTTGCGGATCGAGCTTGACGACGAACTCTTCGATGATCGGCAGCTCGAGCTCCTGCCACTGCGGGTGGGCCGTGCGGCGAATCGCGTTGGTCAGCACCCAGGTATTGCCTGCGGGGTCGACGGCGAAATCGTGGTGGGCCGGCTCGTCGAATGCCCAAATCACTTCGCTGTCGCAGTCCATTCGCACCAGCCCGCAACCCGACGGCGTGAACTGCGGCGTGTCGTACAGCGCCATCAAATCGCCATTGGGAAACAGTTGCGTGCGCCGCACGAGGATGCCGCGATCGGCGACCCATCTCGACACAGGGGCATTCGGGCAGGCCCGACTGAGGGGCATGGTCCACCGATGCAGCTCGTCGCCCCGTTCGTCCAGCAGGATGGCCGACGGGCTATCGGCGGCGGAATAGAGCGTGTAGCCGCCGGCCGACTGCCGCGGATCGTATTTACGAAGCCCACGCGCGTCGGTGCGCGCGACGTTCCACAGCAGCTTGGGATACTCGTCTTCCGTCAGCAGATGCCCCGAGGTCACGGCGCGGGCCGCCAGAAACGCATCGCGCGCCCAGTCGCCGACCGCCCAGTTCAGGTCCGTCGCCACGGCCCCGGCCACGAACGCCAGAAACATGGCACTAAGATAGAACGCGATTTGATACAACCGATTCAACCGCGACGCCCCGTCGGGCCGGGGCGCAGGATTTCCGCCGGTAGTGGATGGCATGTCGCTAGAATCCCCGGATGAGCAAGGCTCTGTCACACCTAACAAAGCCTAGCACCGCCGGCGAGGCGAAGACGCTCCGAACGGAGTGGGCCAAGTAGTGCTGGGAAAACAGGCTCGGCCCGGAAGCGGTGAAATGACATGCACACTCCCTAGCGCCGCGTCCGCAGGTAAAGCAGCGCCAGGCAGCCCAGCGCCATGAGCGCGGCCGACGTAGGTTCGGGCACAATGATACCCTCGAGCCGGAAGGCCATATCACCTGTGCCCGTTCCAGAGATAAAGCTGAACGACTCGGCGGTGAACTGCGCCATCGTACGATCATCATACGGAGCGTCGACCACGTCGCCCAGACCGGTCAGGCTGAACGTGGTGACCCCGGTGCCGCTCATGCCGATCCAGTACGTGGTATCCGCTTCCAGCAGCAGCGGGATGGTAAAGTCCGCATGCACGCGCTCGTTGGTGCCAACGGCGCCGATGAGATCAATGGTAGAAACGGTTTCCGTAAAGTCGCTCAGCTTGGTGCCGGGAATGCCTGAAGCGTCTTCGTAGAGACGTATCGTGACCGATTGCCCAACGGTGGCCACATCTTCCGCCATGTAGATGTCCATACCGGTGAGCGAAACGGCAGTGCCAAACGAGAAGTCCTCGGCGAAGTTCTGGGAGATGCTGCGATTGTCCAAGCCGTCGGAAAGAATCGCAGCGCCCGTGGTGGCAGGACTCTGGTCGAGAAGAATCGCGGCTCGGGCGTCGACCGATAAACCGACCAATGCCATGGTCGCCATGCAGATTGCCACGGCGCGACCGGAATTCGAACGGCCCGCCACACGGCCGCCGCGCTGACGCAAGGCGGATAGTGCAAAGCATGCGTAGGTGCTGATTTGCCTCATGAGCGGGCCCTCCGATGCATAGGTGGCGTAGCAATACCTCAGGCGTACCGGGCATCGTAACTGCGAGAGCGATCGCGTTAAGATTTTTTTTGGAACGAGTGGAATTCCGGCGATGAAGGCAAACGAATGCGAGTCTGAGCCCAGCTTGCATCCCCTTTGCCAGGCTCGATGCGACGCTCGTCGCATCGGGGCACAAAGAGTCCCATACGCTTAACGGTCGATACGGCCGCGGTGCCTCAGCCCTTGAACGTCGAGGGGCCGAAATCCCCAAACGGCTCGTCGCGCTCTCGCACGGCCTGCTTGAAGCCGGCTTCGGCGGCGCGCTGCTGAAACGCATAGCCTTCGGCCGTGTGCCGCGCGATGCCGTCGAACAACGTGCCCAAGGTCTGCGTGGGGAGAAGTCCGGCGGTCGTCTGATTGACCAGCAACTTCATCATGATCAATTGATTCACCGGCACAGTGGCGATGCGGCCTAGCAGGGTCTCGAACCGCTCGTCGAGTTTTGCCAGTGGCGCCGCCTCGACGGCCAGGCCCCACTCAACGGCCTCGCTGCCTGAGAGGCAATCGCCGGTGAACAACAGCCGCTTCGCGCGTTGCGCCCCGATGCGATGCGACCACAGCGCCGTGGTCGGCGTGCCCCATACGCGGGCCGGCGGATAGCCGATCTTGGCCTGGTCCTCGATCACCAACAAATCGGCGCACAGTGCCATGTCGGTCCCCCCGGCCACGCAAAAGCCGTGCACCTTGCAAACCACCGGCTTGTCGCTGAAGAACAGGCTCATGAACCCGCGCACGTTGCGGCTCATCATCGCGTAGTCGACCATCGGATCCCAGGTGCCCGAGGGGTCGTGATTGGCCGCCTGAACTTGCGGATCCAGGGGCGAGCCGGCCGGCCAATCGCCGGTTTGCGCCACTTCCTCCATTTGCCGCTCGGCCGAGGCCACCAGGTCGTAGCCGCCGCAAAATCCTTTTCCCTGGCCCGAGAGCGCGATGACGTGCACCTCCGGGTCGAGGTTCGCCCGCTCGACACACGAGGCCAGCTCGCGCGGCATGGCAAACGTAATGCCGTTGCCACGCTCGGGCCGCGCCAGCGTAATCCGCGCGATCCGCCCCGTCTTCTCGTAGGTCATGGTTGTCGGCGTTTCCAAGTTCTCGTCCTCGACGCAAATTAGCTTGACGGCCTCGCGTCCCGCCGTGCACGACTCGCGATGCATCGGGGCAGCGCGACGCGGGAACCGGCCGCTTCGACCGGTCTGCGCCGAGCGTTCATCCTACCGCTCAGGCGGCGCCAATCCAGGGGCTTTCGTGGCTCGCACGAAACAAGGACGGCACTCCGGCCGCAATGTTGTGACGTGCGGCCCGTGGTGGTACGATCGGCTCGCCGTGTCGGAATCCTGCCTACGCGGACATTTGGCGAAAGGAACCGCAATGGCTGAACCAGCAGTGGACGCCGCCGATTTTTTTCGCGAGGCGCGCAACGATCTGGCAGGCCCGCTCGACGGAATTCGCGTTCTGGAAGTCGCGTCGACCTGGGCCGGACCGCGCTGCGCCTGCCTGCTGGCCGACTTCGGCGCCGACGTCGTCAAGGTCGAGCAGCACGGCTCGCCCGACGTCGCGCATCGCCTGCCACCTTTTCTAGCGCACGCCGATCCTCCCGTCTCGTTCTTCGACGCCGCGGTAAACCGTAACAAGCGCAACATCACGCTCGATTTGAAACAACCCGCGGGGCGCGACGTCTTTCTCGAGCTGGCGCGATCGGCCGATATCGTCGTGCAAAACTACCGGCCGGGGCGGATGGCCGAGCTCGGTTGCGGCTACGAACACGTGCGGGCCGTCAAGGCCGACATCATCTACGTCTCGATCAGCGGCTACGGGCAATACGGCCCCTATGCCAGGCGCGCCGGATACGATCCCTCGGCCCAAGCGATGTCCGGGCTGATGTGGCTCAACACTACCGGCGACAACCCGCCGATGAAGACTCCGATCTATCTTGCTGACGAGCTGGCGGGCCTGCACGCGGCGCTGGCGGCACTCGCGGCCTTGAGGCATCGCGACGCCCACGGCGAAGGGCAGCACATCGACATCTCGCTCGTCGATGCCACGGTCGCATCGTGCACGGGTCAGCCCACGCTGGCCGCCGCCGGCCTGCCGACGCCTCGGCTGGGCAACACCTACCCCTTCGGCGCGCCGGCCAACGTGTATCGCTGTTGCGATGGCTGGATCTACGCCGGCGTCCTGCTCGACACGCATTGGGTGAAGCTCAGCGCATTGATGGGTCGGCCCGAGCTGGGCACGCATCCCGACTATGCCACGATTCCCGCCCGGGTGGCGCGGCGCGAAGAGCTCGACACAATGCTCGCCGACTACTGCCGCGAGCGGGCCCGCGACGATGTCATCGCCGCGATGGTCGACATCGGCCTATCGGTGGAAAAGGTCCTCACGCCGGCCGAAATGGTCGACGACCCACACATTCAAGCCCGCGAGACCATGCAAACCGCCACGCAGCCCTCGGGACGCGAGGTGAGGACCGAAGCGCCGCCGGCCAAGATGTCGCGGACGCCCGTGCGAATTCGACGCCCCGCCCCGCCACACGGCGTCGACACCGACGAAGTTCTCGCCGAAGCCGGCTTCAGCGCCGAGCGCCGCCAAGCACTTCGAGCACGCGGCATCATCTGAACCCAGCCGCAAGTTCGGAGCTTATGTGGATCGCCAACGCGGCACAGCCAATTGTAAACGCTGGGTTCCGTTGTACCAGGCGGTCACTGGGGACCCTACACTTCCGGCAGCTCGAATCCTTCACGGCGCTGGCGAACCAGGTATCCGTTCGCCTCGTCGTCGTTCACGAATTGCTCCTTCACCGGATCCCACTCGAGCGGACGTCCGACGGCCCGCGTGATGTTCGCGAGATGACAGATCGTGACGGAGCGGTGGCCAATCTCCACGTCGGCGACCGGCAGCTCGCGCGAGCGGATGCAGTCGAGCCAATTCTGCAAGTGCCAACGGGCCTGCCACAGGGCCAGGTCATCGCTCCATTTGCGCTCCTCTTCGGCCACGTCGATCTTCTTGTTAAGCTCCGCCGCAATATCGAGCGGGTTGGAAGTGAACTTGTTGCGATTGATCTCGATCTTGCCCTGTTCGCACGTGAACACCGCGCCGCCCATCGGACCTCGTCCATGCTCCGAGACGAAATTTACCGGCACGCCATTGGCATACCGCATCGTCACCTGCCCGTTGGGCCCTTCCGACAGCGGGCGCATCTCGACAGGGCCCGTGCCGTCCATCCCCAGGGCCCACTGAATCTGGTCGACTCCGTGCGCGCCCCAGTTGGTCATCTCGCCGCCTGAGAAGTCACGCCACTGCATCCACCCCATCCAACTCGTGTTGAACGGCCGCCATGCGGACTGGTTGAGCCAAACGTTCCAGTCGAGCCCGTCGGGCACGGGTTGCTCGGGCGGCAGCGGCATGGGCGATGCACTCGGGCCGGTGTAGTTCATCGCGCGGACCTCGCGCACCTTTCCCAGACCGCCGCTGCGCACCAGCTCGCACGCCACGCGGTTCATCTCCATCGACCGCTGCTGCGTGCCCACCTGCAAGATGCGCTCGTATTGCCGCACGGCCCGCACCAGCGCCCGACCTTCGTGTACGTACAGGGTCAGTGGCTTCTCGGCATAGATATCCTTGCCGGCCTGGCAAGCGTGGATGCAGGGTACGACGCGTTGAAATTCACCCGTGGCCACGATTACTGCGTCGACGTCCTGGCGATCGAGCACTTTTCGATAGTCCTGATAGACGGGCCAATCCGCCTGCTGGCTCGCCTTGAACGCCTCGGCCCGCGGCAGATTGCAATCCGACAGCGCCACGATCTCGGCCCCGTCGGGCAATTGTTCGAGCAACAGCTTCCCGCGGCCCCCCACGCCAATCGCCCCCACTCGGATTCGCTCATTCGCCCCCGGCTTGCCTGGCGCCGCCAGCGCGGTTCGCGGAATGAACATCGGCGCACCCATCGCGCCGGTAGCCAGCATCGTCGTCTTCAGAAACCGGCGGCGGGTCGTGCGCCGCGTTTGGACCTGCTCGTTCGTGCGCATAGGAGATGACTTTCTGGTGGTGCTTAAGGCTTGCAGATGGTTGACCGGCCCGCGCCAGACCCGTGTCAGTATAACCCCAGCCCGACGAGCGTTTGAAGACGGCCGCTGCTCGGGGTCAGGCGCCCTCGGTGCTCCTTCGTTCCCCGCCGCTGACTTGAATCGGCCGCCCGCACGGCGGTACGCTGGTAGTCTATTCTCACCCTGGCCGTTTCGGAGGGTCTTGGCCGCGATTCAGTTCAACTAGCCCCCGGCGGCTGATCGAAGCGGCATCGTGGCTGGCCACCGCGAGACCAATTCTTGAATTCCGTTTAACTCAACACGCTGGTTCGAGAGGCATTCTTCATGCAGGACGCGGCCGATGTACGACTTGCCACCCATGCTGATCTGACGACTTGCTCTTCGTTTGATCACACAGCCGGCAACACGGCGATTCAGTATGCCATTGACCAGCAAGCGGTTGTTCTGGCGGAGCAAAACGGCAAGACGATTGGATATCTTCGCCTTGAGTTTCTTTGGTCGCGAGTCCCCTACATCGCGCTCATCGTGGTCAGCGAGGACTACCAGGGGCAAGGGGTCTCCCGGTCGATGCTAGACTTCATCGAAACACAACTGCGAACGAACGGACACAAGTTTCTGCTCAGCTCTTCGGAGGTTGCCGAGGCTTCCGCGCAGGCTTGGCATCGTGCCGTCGGGTTCATGGAGTGCGGCATCATCAGTGGGCTAAATGAAGGTGGAATTGGCGAGGTCTTCTTCCGCAAGGATCTGTAGGCGGTTGGACCGGACTTGGAAGCGCTGCTGAGCGACCATTTCTCCTTGCTGCAGGCCAGCGTGCCTGCGAGCGATCCTCGACGACCGCTCGTGTAGCGTGTGCCTTAGGGGGCCGCGGGCCCCTTCCGAAACGAGCAGCGGGCTGCACTGCGCGCCGCAGAGCAGAACAAACCAGCGTGAAATGGGAAAGACGTGAATCGCGCAAGTTCGAAAAAGACAAGGATCACGGCATTTCATGATCCGTTAAGCTCCCCCAAACGGAACCCTCTTCGAAACAACACGCGCGTGACCGATTTCGAGAACTGGTTTGCGGCTAAGGACTTGACGAGTTCGCGTCTCTTTCGGTCCCGCTCAAACCTAACGGAACAACGGAACCCTTTCGAACTCCGTGTGATCGGGTAAACAGCGATGTGAACCTAGGCTGGTAGCCATGCAGTAGATGACCGTGTCGCCGGCCACGGTCGCCCCTACATGACGAATCTGCCTTCAAGGATCACTCGCGCCAAGTGCTCAATGACGGGAGGAAAACTCCAGGCCCAATGGTTGTGCTTCACTAGGTAGCCGTCACCGGTTTACAAGACTGTAAAGCGACTGAATTCGCTCAAGGCGTCGAGAACGGCGTCTCGGTGCGCCATGCGTATCGAGTCGGGGAGTAGCACGTGGTCTTGTCGGCGCCGTCCAGGTCGAGGTCGAAGATTTCGGTCAACAGGCGGTCGTTGTCGTCATACGTGTAGTCGGTGCGCTCGTCGGGCACGCCGTCGCCGGTGGTATCGACGTCTTTGCGTACCCGGTTGCTGGCCAAGTCGAAGAAGTACTCGGCCGTGTAGTCATCGCTCGGCCCATCGTACGTCTCACTGATTAAGCGGCCGAGGTTGTCGTACACCCAGTCGAACGTCGTGCCGGCGACGCTTTCGGTTTCGCTGCGGCGCTTGCCGTCGGTATCGACCTCGTAGCTGAAATCGGCCAGCACCGTCATGCCGGCGGTATGGGTGAGCGACGTCAGCCGGTTCCAGTCGTCGAAGTCGTAGTCGCTGACCACGCCATTGGAGTGCGTCACCGTGTCGAGATTGCCCACGTCGTCGTAGGCGTAGGTCGTTTCCTCGGCGGCACCGCCGAGCGGAACGTCGTTCCGCTCGACCACGGTCACCGTCTCGAGCCGGCCAAGCTCGTCGTAGCCGTACGTGGTGTCGGTGATGGCGTTGTCGAGATCGGCGCCGGTGGTGCCGACGCTGGTCCAGGTGCGCTTCACCCGGCCCACCGCGTCGTAGGCATAATTGACGATGCCCTCGGGCGACGCGATCTGGATTGGGCGGCCGAACACATCGTACTTATTGCCGGTAATCCGCTCCTCGCCAACCGAGTTTGGGTCGAAGTCCTGCACGACCTGAGTCTGTCGGCCCAAGGCGTCGTGCGTGTAGCTGACGACCTCGTCCGGGTTGTCGAGCGAATCATCGCCGGCGTCGGTGGTGTAGTCGTCGCGTTCGTCGTAGTAGTACCTAGCAACCAGGCGCCCGCCGCCATTGGGGGAATTGTCGTAGCGGTAGGCGGTGACCCGGCCTTCGAAATCGACGGTGTATTCAATTTGCCCCAACCCCACCGAGATCTCCGGCGTGGTCAGTAAAAGCAGGTTGGCCAGCGGCGTGTCGCTATAGTGCATCGTCTCGGTAAACGTCGTGTCGCCCGCGATCACGCCCACGGGCAATTGGCGAGACGTTTGACGATGCAGCTCGTCGTAGGTGAACTTGGTGACGCGGCCCTTGGGGTCGGTGATCGACTTCTGATTGCCGTAAATGTCGTAGGTGTACGCGTACCGGGGGCGAACAACTTGTTGGTAGGTGGCCGAGGCGGGATCGGTGTCCAAGACACCCGGCAGCACCACCGCGGCAAGCCGCCCATCCTCGTATTCATAATCGGTCGTGCGGGCCATCGTGTCGTCCACGGCCGCGTTCTCGTCGAGGGTGGCTTGCTTGAGGTTTTCGATCGTCTGCACGCGCTGACCTTGCTCATCGTAAACCGTCTCGCTGCGGACGTAGACGAAGTCGTCCTTGTCGGGATCCTCAGTCCAGGCCGACCAGGACAAATTTTTGGCCTGCGTCGGTGACCGGACTGAATCCGCATTGCTGGTTCTGCTCATTGCAGAATGCGAGCGCTCGTTTTCGCGGGCCGGCGTCATCCGGCAATTCAATGAGCAGCTGTCCGGTGGTTTGATCATCTTCGTCGAAGTCGATGTTCACGGCGAGCACGCGAGTGGCGCCACTAACGAGGAACTCCTCGACCAAGCGAATCGACTCTTCGGCGGAGGGCAATTCGCCAAGCGTGCGCAGGGCATCGGTGGATGATTCTTTCAGCCAGCCCACGGCTTCGCGGGCGTCGGGGTATTGCGCTAGCGACACGTTGGGAGCTTCGATCGGCATCTCTGGGTAGAGATCCGCCCAAGTGGGCGGCGCATCGTTCGGATCGTACTTGGGCAAGGAGTCGTCTTTTTCGCAAGCTTCGAAGTACTTTTTTCTGGAAACCTTACGTCCGGAAATGAAGTACTGCTCGGCAATCAACTCGCCGTTTTCGTCCCAGGCGCGCAGCCTGCCGTGAGGTATGCGGTCTCGCACCCATGTCTCGCTTTTCAGTCGACCGTCCGGATACCAGCCGCGGAAAACACCGGTGCCATGGTTGAACTCTCCCGAAGAGAAGAGCTGGCCGTCCGAACTCCACTCGCGGGTCGTTCCATGATCCAACGAACCTAGTTTCGGCATTTCTGACTGAAGGACACCGTTTTCGTGCCATCGCCGAACAACCCCGGTGATTTTGTCGCCCACGTAGGGGGTTTCACTCTGTAGCTGCCCATTTGGATAGAAAGTCCGCTCGATTCGCGGATTCGAATCATTCATAGAGCAAAGCCTCCAACCGTGGCCAGCAGGCCGGCAATCGACACATGACTGTTCAATCGGCCAGAGTCGATTGCTACGCGTGTGCCCGCAAGTCCGGCTGCGCGTGCTGCCACACCGGCCAAGCCGCGGGCGCCAATCTGGTGGTAAAACGCCCGCGCCAGAGCCAACGACGTGACTGCGAGTAGGTCCTCGTTTGCGTCATATACGTCCGTGTAGAGAATGAGGCCGCCAACATTCACGAACGCGATCCGCTGCCCAAGCGCGGTGGTCACAGTCTGGGAAGGGACCCACTCCGCGTGCGGTCTGTAGGGCGTCCCGGCAAACTGGTCCGAAACGGGCGAGCCGTTTCGCTCGACGACGGTCACCGTCTCCAAACGACCGAGTTCATCGTATGCGTAGCGCATGTCGCTGACGACGTTCAGCCCCGCGGCGTCGGTGCTGGTCTACGTCCGCCTCTGGCGGCCGACGTTGTCGTAGCCGTAGTTGATGATTCCCTGCGGCGAGGCGATCTGCGTGACTCGGCCGAAGGCGTCATAATCCTGCGTGGTCACCACCGCGAAGTTCGTTGTACGCATAGCTCGTCGTCTCCAGCACCGGCCCAGTGTCGTCGAGTCCGTCGTACACGGTCTCAATAGTGCCCGATGTCTTCCCCCAAGTCTACCATCTCGTCAGTCATCGATGACACCGCATCGCAGATCGTTGTGCCAATGGATGAACTGTTCAAAAGGCACGTAAACACGGGATCACCTTGAAAGGACGCATATCCTCCGTCCGCACACCGGTGCATCGGAGAAACAGTCAGGCCAGACTCCACTTCCTCAACTCGAATCAATGACCACGCCGTCGCCAAGTCATCTATTGACGTGACGTTCGCTTCTCGTAGCACTTGGCGCACTTCCATGTCGAACTCGGAATCCGCGAGGTCTATGCGAGACCTCTCGAGTGCATTCCGAACCGCTTGACCAAGAGAGGCGCTAGGAATGGAACGTTCAAGAGACTCGTACGGCGTACCAGGTCCATTCAGTTGGGATGCTGCGTAGACTGCAGGACAAATCAAGAAGCGCGATTTATCAAAGTAAACTTCCACACCTCGTGCGATCGGGGGGAACTTTGACTTTGTCCAGGGAAATCTCACGGGAGTTGTGCCTCCACGCTAAGGGATAAACTGAATCACAATCTTCACGTCGGGAAACTTGCTCCCGGCCTCTCTCAAAAAGCGAGTGATCGCCTGCGCCTGAGTGGATGTTGCTGCTCCTTGCTCGAACGCAATTACCAATCTTTTCTCATCAATCGGTCTGCTTACAGTACCCACGGTAAAGCCTGCTTTACTCTTGGTCGTAAGACTCTGAAGCGGACGGGCCAACCGGTTGAGGCGGCTAAGCAAGGCACTGTGGGTTTGATACGATGCCGCGGTCAAATCAAGACTCTTGATCGATGTGGCGATGCCCCTCCCGCCCTTGAATATGTAGTCATCAATAACCGGAAAATTCGCGATTTTTTGACCAAGAAAAGTTGCTGGACGCGAAAGGACTGTTTTTTCGATTAGCAGTCCCCGAATCTTGTTTGCGGCTACCGAACCCGTGTGCTTCCAGACGGAAGTCGGAAGACGAAGCGCCCGGAAGTTACCGATTGCTTGTCCGACGGCCCGGAGCTTGACAGCGTTTGGCGCAAAGCGGAGCAGCGCTGAGCCACCGCCACCGAGGACCGCACCAATCGCGAAGTCCGATGCAAGACCCGTCCCCAAGTTCCATAGTTCTGTGGACAGGTTGTGGCCTGAAAGAACATTGTACGCAGCTGTTGGGACGCGGAATACTGCCCCAACGCTGACGTTCGCCAACCCGGAGCGGATTCCAGCGCCAACCAATGTGCCACCGATCGACGCGGCGAACTCTCCCGTCGGATCAATGAGCATTACGGGGTTGCCGTGGGCATAGAGATACTTGTGCAGGCTTAACGGGTCTTGCACGTTGCCCGCATACGGATCAAGCCGATTGAAACGCCCGTTGGCCGGGTTGTAGTAACGAGCCCGCAGGTACTGCAGCCCGGTGGCGTCTGTCTGTTCGCCGCTGTAGAGGAGGCTGGTCAGGGCCGTGGCCGGATCGACGTGCAGGCCGGTGCCGGGCAGCATGTTGCCGTACGCGTCGTACAGGTAGCGCTCGACGATCGCGGCGGTCGGGTCGGCCAGCCCCCGAGTACTGCCGTGGCCGTCGGAGAGCAGCGCGAGCGTGTCTCCGCCTGCATCCGCGGGCGCTTGCTGCGCGATCACATCGTGGCCCAGCGTGTACGTCTTCTCCACGTCACCCGACGAACCGTTGCGCTCCTCGAGCACTTGCGCGTAGCCGGTGTGATTCCGGGAGTCGATGACGTAGTCAGTCGTTTCGACCGTCGTGTTGTCGTCAACCGTCTGACTGACGCGGATGCCGGCGTCGTTGTAGAAGTAGGTGCTCGTGCGGTTCGGCGACCCGTCGCCATCGGAATCTTGCACGACCTGCGACAAGCGGCCTTGCAGGTTGTAGGTGTACTCAACTTCCTCGTCCAATTCGTCCAGCACGTCGTCCCACACAGTTTTCTTCGTCTGTTCCGTGCGGTCGTTCGCGGCGCCGTATTGATACGTCGTGGTCTTGTCGGCGCCGTCCAGGTCGAGGTCGAAGATTTCGGTCAACAGGCGGTCGTTGTCGTCATACGTGTAGTCGGTGCGCTCGTCGGGCACGCCGTCGCCGGTGGTATCGACGTCTTTGCGTACCCGGTTGCTGGCCAGGTCGAAGATGTACTCGGCGGAATAGTCGTTCGTCGGATCGCCGTCGAGCGTGTAGGTTTCTTTGGTCAGGCGGCCGAGGTTGTCGTACACCCAGTCGAACCGGGCACCGCTGACGGTTTCGGTCTCGCTCTTGCGGTTGCCGTCGGTGCCGAGCTCATATACAAAGCTGGCCAGCGGTGTGCCGACGCCATCGGTGTGCACGAGCGACGTGAGGCGATTCAATGCGTCGTAGTCGTAATCGCTCACCACGCCGTTGAAGTGCGTCACCGTGTCGAGGTTGCCCATGTCGTCGTAGGCGTACGTGGTCTGCTCCTGATTGGCCCCCAGGGGCTCGTCGTTCCGCTCGACCACGGTCACCGTCTCGAGCCGGCCGAGCTCGTCGTAAGTGTAGCGCGTGTCGGTGATCGCCTTGCCGTCGGCCGCGATCGAGTCTTGTTGATCGTCGAGCAGCCCGGTATACGTCCGCACGATTCGATTGACGTTGTCGTACTCGTGTCGGACCGTTCCCTCCGGCGCGGCTTCCTCGATCAGCCGGCCGAAGGCGTCGTAAACGCTCGTCGTCACGCGGCCGGTGAGGTCGTCGTCGCCCTCCACGACTCGGCCCAAGGCGTCGGCCTTGTACGAGATAGTTTGTTCGGGCGTGCCCCCGATCAGCCCGCCTCCCAAGGTAGTGGAACACCATGAAACTTTAGAATCGCGGGGTCATCGCGTAGGGCTCTTTCTTTGTTAAACCATAGTGAAGGTTCCACTTCCATGTCTGCAGCATCTAGGGCATCGTTTCGGAGCTCCGTTTCCATTAGAAACACCAAAAAATGCCCAAGATCCGATGCGGCTATATATCGAGGGGGAGCCTTGTCACTCACGGGCCTCACAAAAACGATAGGGAACCCTTCGCCAAACTCTTGCTGCGTCGCCATCACGTAATAGTTCCCGCAGCCGTCGCCGGCGACCGGTATCCACTTTCTATCACGCCATAGCGGGAAAATTCTTAGGATTCTTTCCATGCTAAGAGGCGCGTTGCCTCGATGCAGTCCATACACTGGAACAGTGCCGACTAGCGCGCCGTTCGAAATCTTTAGCCAGTCTCGGAGGTCATTCGGTAGCTCGATTCCAATTATCGCGCCGAAAGCTTCGAGTTCCTTGTTGCTGAGAGGCGCTGGAAAGTCGCCTGGCGCATTGAACTGTTTGATCAGCCTCTTTATCTCTTCGAGTTCAGTCATCGCATTCACTACCCAAGAAAACGCATCGCATTTTGAAATCTGTACTCGATGTCGAAAACGTGCCTAACAATCTCGGCCTGCGTCGGTTGTCTTCCGTTAAGCCCGTTCTTGAATTCGCCCCAGGCAGCAGTGACCAAATAGTGATTGTCCGAATCAATGCCCACGAGATTTGCAATGCGATTGGGGTGCGCATCAGGGAAAACGTGCGCCCATTCCAAGGGGATACGGTGGTGAATTTCTAGACCATGCTCACTCGCGCGATATCCGGTCACATTCTTCCAAATTCGTCCAGCGGCCTTACGATAGTTGTCACTTGCGGTTTCGCTTAGCTGGGCCGTGATGCGCCGTGTTGGCGTCAGATTAGCGAGCTTGTTGAAATATCCGGCCAATTTGTCGAAAAAGCGGATCTTCTTGTATCCTAGAATTCCGATGGCCACCGTTGAAGTCGACAGGACCTCGACGCCATGCTCTAGTACGAAATCAACCGCTTCGTTGATCGCGTTTTGGACGTTCTGCGGCAGCTTCTCCCATACCCACGAGGCACCGGCCCAGACTACCTGCGAAGCAAGATCGAATGACTCGTCGATGCCGAGCGAGCTAAGCACGCTCTCGCCGACGGAGACGTTGATTTCGCTGATGATCGAACCGATCGAGTTGCCGACGGCAACGCTCACGACGCTGAATAGGCCCGTCGGATCGACGTTCATCACCGGGTTCGCGTTGCCATACAAATACTTGTGCAGGCTCAGGGGGTCTTGGGTGACATAGGGATCGAAGCGATTGAACCTGCCGGTGACCGGGTCGTACCAGCGGGCGCGGAGGTATTGCATGCCGACGCTGGCTTGGAACCATTGGCCGGCGTATTGAATCGGGGTTTCGGCGGTGGCCGGGTCGTAGCCGAGGGCCTCGCCGTAGGCTCGGTAGGCGTAGACCTCGCCGATGACCTGGCCGGTTTCGTCAACCAGTTGCCGGGTCGAGCCGTGGCCGTCTTTGAGCAGCGTACGCGTGGGTGACGCGGCGTCGATCTGTGCGACGACGTCGTGGCCCAACGTGTAAGTGCGTGAAGGTGGCGTGGCCGCGGTGGGAGTGCCCGTGCTGGCCTTCTCCTCCAGCACTTGGGCATAGCCGGTGGGGTTGTTCGCGTCGACCACGTACAGCGTGGTGGTCGTCACGCCGCCGGCGGTCTCGGCCTGAGTCACGCGAATGCCCGAGTCGCTGTACGTGTACGTGCTGGTGGACGAGCCCCCGGTCACCGTCTGCAGACGGCCTTGCAGGTTGTACGCGTAGGTCGTCGTCTCCAGCACGGGCCCGGTGTCGTCGAGACCGTCGTACACGGTCTTGCTGGTGTAGGCCGTGCCCGCACCGCTCGGCCCGTATTCGTAGGCCGTGAAACGATCCTCGCTGCCGGTTAGGTCGTTTTTCTTCTCTTCGAGCAGCCGGTCGTTGTCGTCGTAGGCGTACGAGATGATCTCGTCGAGGACCGTATCGTTGCCGTGGTCAGTCTGCTGCGAGATGCGGTTGCCGACCAGGTCGTAGAGAAAGTCGGTCGTGTAGTCGAGGCTGTCGTCGGAGCTGTCGAGCCTCTCCTGAGTCAACCTGCCCAGATCGTCGTACAGCCAATCGATTTCGGCCGTGCGGATCGTAACGCCATCGGAGAGGAGGAGCGATTCCTCGAGCTTGATCCGCTGCCCGTCGGTGTCGACGGTGTACTCGTAGTCCGCCAGCTCGGTGTTGTCGAGGTAGCTGTTCGGGTCGCCGACGCCCGTCTCGGGGCCGAATTGCCGCTCTCGGATCAGGCGATTCAGCGCGTCGTACTTGTAGTCGGTCGTCAGCGTCGAGGCAGGATCGTTGCCCTTGACCCACTGCTGATAGTCGAGGTTGCCGACCGCATCGTAGAAATACCAGGTGACTTCCTGGTCTTGAACGGCCAGCGGACCTCCGTCGTTCCGCTCGACCACGGTCACCGTCTCGAGCCGGCCGAGCTCGTCGTAGCCGTACGTGGTGTCAGTGATGGCGTTGTCGAGATCGAGGCCGGTGGTGCCGACGCTGGTCCAGGTGCGGTTCACCCGGCCCACCGCATCGTAGGCGTGGTTGACGATGCCCTCGGGCGATTCGGTTTGGATCAGGCGTCTGAACGCGTCGTACTTGCTGTTGGTGGTCCGCTCCTCGCCAACCGACCCGGGATCGAAGTCCTGCACGACCTGAGTCTGTCGGCCCAAGGCGTCGTAGGTGTAGCTGACGACCTCGTCCGGGTTGTCGAGCGAGTCATCGCCGGCGTCGGTGGTGTAGTCGTCGTGTTCGTCGTAGTAGTACTTGGCAACCAGGCGCCCGCCGCCATTGGGGGAATTGTCGTAGCGGTAGGCGGTGACCCGGCCTTCGAAATCGACGGTGTATTCAATTTGCCCCAACCCCACCGAGATCTCCGGCGTGGTCAGTAAAAGCAGGTTGGCCAGCGGCGTGTCGCTATAGTTCATCGTCTCGGTAAACGTCGTGTCGCCCGCGATCACGCCCTCGGGCAATTGGCGAGACGTTTGACGATGCAGCTCGTCAAAGGTGAACAGCGTCGACGTGGTGAGGTCCACGCTCGTGGAGGGCAACGCCTGGTCGAGATCGCGCGACGTGCCGATTTGGTCGACGCCGCTGGAATTCTTCTGCAGGTAGTAGACCCTGTCATCGCTTGCCTGGTAGGCGTTGGTGCGACGTCGAGAGCTTCAGCATGCAGCCGGTCGTTGGCATCTTACACGTAATCTGTCATCTCGTCGGCGACGAAGCTGAGCGGTCGGCGTTGCCGTTGACCATTTCAGCGCACGTTGCGTCACTTTAGCGCGACGCGAAACCCAACGAAGGGGCTCGATTCATCCTTGGGTGTGAGTCGCCGATTCCTCTTCTTTTCCCAGCCTGTAAACCGTACCCACTGGGGCCCAAGTCGAACGATCGCGATTTCGTCGCTTAGTTCGGTCGCCGTCCATTCGCATCCTAAGGAATGGAGAGCATTGGGCAACGACATTTGACGAAGCCGCCCCTCAGCGTCGTTTACAAGTTCCCGGTCCTTCCACTCATCGTATATGTGCTGATCGACGATCGAGGCAGCAACCCATTCGACCTCCGTGGGAAGCCGGACGCCAGTCCTCCACGCGCAATACTCGGTTGCATCGTAGAAGCTCACACACATCACTGCCGATGCGGCACGCTCGCGTGTAGAGGGAGACATTGCCGGGTGGTTCAGGAAAGTTTCCGAAAGTCTCTGCTGTTGTGCTGTTGTCTCGTACCCGGTTGCCTCAACAAACTCTCGAAACTCAGAAAGCGATACGGCATTCCGCGCGATCCGAAATGCCGCCACACGAACTCGCTGCCCATCCTCAAGCTCAACAGTCTTTTCTGGCACATCGACAAATGGTGACGGAGTTTCCTTGCCGTCGCGAGCCTTGTCTTTGTCAAGTCCGATCTTAACTTCTAGAATGCGCGGGAACTGCGATTCGAGTCGCGCGAGATAGTCTGCAAGACACGATTCGCACATCCACTGACATGCGACGACGAGCCTGTCTTCGTGGGGGCGCACAGATAAGGACTTATCCACACAGCCGCAGTATCCTGCCGTCGCGCGAGCCACTAGCCACTGCCCTGTAAAGCGTTCAAGATTCGCCGCGTGCAGGTTTTCGCCTGTGACGCGAATTGTCAGCGGTTCCCAGTCAACCAAGGCCGTTCGAATAACTTTCATGCGACACGAAGCTCTTAGATAGCGAATCCCAGGCCAACGGTTGCAGTGGAAACGAGAGCCCTAGCCGCCAAACCAGTGGCGAGGGCAGTGCTTACAAAGGCCGCGCCTTTCAGTGCCGTCGATGCGGCAATCCGGAACTCAAAGTGCAACTCAACGTGATGGCGGTATTCATCCCGGAAGACCTTGACTCCCTCCTGATTGGGGCGAGAACCTTCTGTAACCCACAGAGGTGGGATCGGTGTATCGTCAAGTTTAGTCAGTCTATAGTATAGCAGTCCTGCCCCCGGGTGCCCTGCCTCCAACCTACCCCGCTCCTCAGGCCATCCCTTTACTAGATACGTGTCCCCGAGTTCATCGGTGAAGACACCTAAGGGATAGCCACCATGCCTATAAGGAATGAGGCCGGCTGAATCGCCACGTCTGTAGGTGGGCCGTAGAGCGGCGTCGTAGAAGAATAGCTGGCCGTAGTAGTCCGCACTCTGCAGGGGCTGGCTGTGTGTGTGACTTGCCGGCTTGAGTTCAAAGTACTCCATCGCACGCGTGTCAACAAAATCGGGCTTTAAGGAGCCTTCGGGGCCCGTCAAGCCAACCACGTTTCGCAAGGTGGCACCGACAAGGCGCGCGTCAACCCCTCTCGTCGCGCTCACATATTCAGTAAACACTTGGTGCGCCAGTATTCCCTTCGGGGCGTCAAACTCGACCGAAAGGCCTAGCGGGTCGATGCCCATTACGGGGTTCGCGTGCGCATACAGGTACTTGTGCAAACTCAGCGGATCTTGAACGTTGCCGGCGTAGGCGTCGAGGGTCAGGAAGCGGCCGGTGAGGGGGTCGAGGTAGCGATTCCGCAGGTAGTGCAGGCCGGTCGGGTCGGTCTTTTCGCCGGAATACAGGAACGAGGTGAAGGCGTTGGCGATTTCCTGCGTCACGCCGGGGCCGGTTTGCATGTTGCCGTAGGCGTCGTAGGCAAAACGCTGTAGCACCGCGGCATCCGCGTCGGCCAAAGCCCGCGTGCTGCCGTGGCCGTCGTAGACGAAGAACAACGGCTCGCCGCCGGCGATGTCCGGCCCTTGCTGGGCGACAACATCGTGGCCCAGGGTGTAGGTCTTGGCGATTTCGGCCGCGTCGAGACGCCCGTCGGCGCCGGCATCGACCCCCTCTTCCAAGACCTGGGCGTAGCCTGTGAGGTTGCGGGGATCGACGTGGTAGACCGTCGTCTCGCCGTTCGTGGAATCGTGCAACGCGACGCGAATGCCGCTGTCGTTGTAGCTGTACGCAAGCGCCTGCTCGACCGCGCCGACGCCGTCGCTGTCAATCGCCAGAGATTCCAGCCGTCCGCGGACGTTGTAGCCGTAGGTCGTTTCGCTCGTCTTCGTGCCGCCGGGGGTTGACTGGGGCTCTCGGATGCCAAAAAGTCAGATGATTTCGCCGTGCTTGTCTAGATAATAGTCGGTTCCCCACCAAAGGACGGCATTGCCTTCTGCAAGCCATTCGTCGATCATCGCAGGATATTCCCGTTGATCTTCCTCAGTGTAATCGTCTGGATTTCTTCTGAAATGCTCAAAATGCCGCGGCATGTGCTCGATTCCTAAAGAGAGCTCAGGCAACGAAAAACGATCGATCGAAATCGGTTGCTCCCTAAACGCGAGTTCGTCGCTCCATGCAGTAATCTGGCTGCCCAACCGATCTTGGAAGTCAGGATCCTCAATCACGAACGGCCCACCTTCACGCACGGCCCTCGCTGGCCACAGGACTCGCCTGAGCCTAGCCTCAACGAACGTGCCGGAAACGTCGAATAGTAGGCAGCACACGTATGGATAGCGAAGTCCGATCATTGTCGGCTGGCCAGAATCATTCTTCCCCGCAACGTAGTCGTACATCGGATGGCTTTGTACGTTGAACATCGTTTCCGCACTATTCCTGCCGTTAATCTACGGATGAAACTAGATCAACTACGCGCATGAGATGCGAAAGGCGACCGGCGCCTCTGATGGGATTTGACCGCATGGTCTGCTCATTCACTGTACTGCTTTCCAATTATCGTGGCGTCCCACGGCAGCAGATGTCCCTCGTCCTTAAGATTCAATCGCATCTGTCGTTCTATCGCCACGCGATCCAACTTGACGTTCGTTTCGATTCTGAACACACTGACGTCCAAAGTCCGGCCTTCCGATCGCGCACGCCTGACATACTCGCTGAAGCGACTCTCCCACGAACCAGTTTCCCCAACCTTTAGCAACTCGCCGGACCCCGTGTCTCGAACGATGTAGACGGTTGAATCAGACCGCCTGAGTCCCGCGCGTCGACCCGCCTGCCGCCACGCGCCGTTTAGGTCAATCGTTGCCATCTCAGCCTTAACTAGACCCTGCGTCGCGAATTTGCTGCGGCCCGCAGCCCTCAGTATCTTAGTCGGAGCAAGGGTAGAAGCCACGTTGCTTGTATACTTTGCGATCTTGCCAGCCAGCGTTGACTTGGTTGCCCTGAAATAGGTCATTGCAACGGTAGCAAACGTAGCCCCGATCGCAGTTTCCCGAACGTGGTCCCATACAAATGAGACGGCGCCGCTGATCACATCCTTAACCGTCTCGGGAAGGTGGTCCCATACCCATTGGGTCGCTTGACCAAAGAAGTCAATGCTGCCTTCGATGCCGAGAGAATCGATGACCGACTGTCCCGCCGAGACGTTAATTTCGCTGATGATGGAACCGATCGAGCCTACGGAGATGGAACCAACGATCGAAAACAATCCACTCGGATCGATGAACTGGACCGGATTGGCATGCGCGTACAGATACTTGTGCAGGCTCAGCGGGTCTTGCCCGTTGCCGGCATACACATCGAGCGTGAGGAAAAACGCCCCCTGGCGCCAGCGGGCGAGGTGGTTGGTCAGGCCGCTGGAGGGGTCGTATTGGCCGTCGCCGCCGAAGAGCCACGTGGTTTGCGCCGCATCGGCCGCCGTGAGGCCCACGCCCAGCAGCGCCTGACCGTAGGCGTCGTAGGCGTAACGCTCCGCGACCTGACCCGTGCCGCCGTCCACTAAGACGCGGGTGCTGCCGCCGCCGTCGGAAAGCAGATGGACGACGCCGGCCGCGGCGGCCTGGCTGAGAACGGCATGGCCGAACGTGTACGTCCGTTCGAGCGCGCCGTCGACGAATTCCTCGATCGCCTTGGCGTGGCCGGTGGCGTTCTGCGGATCGATGTGGTATGCGGTCACGACCGAAGTACCGCCGTCGACGGTCACCGTCTGCTCGACCCGCGCGCCGTCGTCGTTGTACTGGTACTGCGTCACGGTGATTGAGGTACCGTCGTCGATCGTCACTTGAGCCAGGCGGCCTCGCACATTGTATTGGTACGTGGTCGCCTTGACCACATCGCCGCTCTCGGGCACCACGCCCTCGCGCTCGGTCTTCGTTGCCTGCTGCGTACCGTCGTACGTGTAGACCGTGTTGCGGTCGTCGGCGGTGCCGTCCTTGTCGAGCACTTCGTCGAGCAGCCGGTCGTTGCTGTCGTAGCGATACTCGACCGTCTCGTCGGCCGTGAAGCTGAGCGGGTTGGGGTCGGCGTTGCCGTGGTCTTTTTCCAGCAGCACGCGGTTGCTGGCCAGGTCGAACGCGTAGCGGGCGATGAAATCACTCGCGGTACCCTCGGCGTCGTAGCGCTCCTCGGTCAGGCGGCCCAGGGCGTCGTACAGCCAATCGATGGTCGTGACATCGCCGAGATCGTTCGTCTCCACCACGCGGGAGCGCTTGCCGTCGGTGGCGACGGTGTAGTCGAATTCGGCCAGTAGGGTGTCGATGCCGGCCTCGTAGAGGTCGTCGCCGTCGTCGGCGAAGTGGCGCAACAGCACCAGGCGATGGAGCGCGTCGTAGTCATAATCGGCGATGACCCCGCCGGGATGCTCGACCTGATTGAGATTGCCGACGTCGTCGTAGCGGTAGGTCGTTTGCTCGGAAACCGGCGAATCGTTACGCTCGACGACGGTCACCGTCTCCAATCGGCCGAGTTCATCGTACGCGTAGCGCATGTGGCTGACGACGCTCAGCCCCGCGGCGTCGGTGCTGGTCCACGTCCGTGTCTGGCGGCCGACGTTGTCGTAGCCGTAGTTGATGATTCCCTGCGGGCTGGCGATCTGCTCGACTCGGCCGAAGGCGTCGTAATCCTGCGTGGTCGCGGATGCGAAGTTCGAATCGTCGATCTCGATCACCCGGCCCAGGGCGTCGTTGGTGTAGTCGACCGTTTCGGCCGGCGTGCCGTTGCCATTGTCGTATGCGGCCGCGTCGACGAAATACGCCTTGCTCGCCAGCCGGCCCAGCCCATCATACCCATACGCCGTGTGGCGCCCCTCGAAGTCGATCGACAGTTCAAGCTGCCCCAAAGCGTCGTACTGCATGGTCTCGGTGAAGGAGCCGTCGCCGGCAATCACGCCTTCGGGCAACTGGCGAGACGTCTGGCGATGCAACTCGTCGTAGGTGAATTTGGTCACGCGGCCCTTGGGGTCGGTGATCGACTTCTGATTGCCGTAAATGTCGTAGGTGTACGCGTACCGGGGGCGAACAACTTGTTGGTAGGTGGCCGAGGCGGGATCGGTGTCCAAGACACCCGGCAGCACCACCGCGGCAAGCCGCCCATCCTCGTATTCATAATCGGTCGTGCGGGCCATCGTGTCGTCCACGGCCGCGTTCTCGTCGAGGGTGGCTTGCTTGAGGTTTTCGGTCTCTTGCACGCGGCGGCCCTGCTCGTCGTAGACCGTCTCGCCGCGGACGTAGACGAAGTCGCCTGTGTCGGGATCGACCACCAGCGGGCTGATCACGGCCACCTGGCGGCCCACGTTGTCGTAGACGTAGCGGGTTTCGTTGCCCAGGGCATCTTGGACGCGAATCTGGCGGCCGGCGGCGTCGTGGAAGTAGTGGGTGACGAGCTGGTCGGCGAGCGTGTCCAGATCGTCGTCGAGATCTTGGATCGATTGCTCGAGCCGGCCGACGGCGTCATACACGTTCTTGGAAAGGAGATAGTCGGTGCCGTCGTACTGGCGAGTGTAGTCGACGCGGCCCACGGCGTCGTAGAAAGTTTCGCTGCTGGAGAGTACCGAGCCGACGTTCATCGCAGCGGAACCGGGGAGGCCGATGCCATCGTCACCGACGTGAATCTCGATAGAGTCGAGCCGCTGGGTTTCGACGACGCGGCCCAGCGAGTCGTAGATCGTGTGCGTGCCGGGGGCGGCGAGGAAGGTATCCTCCGGACTGGCATCTTCGTGCGGGTCGATCGTGAACACCGCGCGGCCGTTGTCGTCGTACACGGTGCGGCTGACGATCCACGTTGGCTGGCCGGCCGCGTCTGTGCTCTGGGTGCGGGTTTCGATGAGGTTGCCGCGGGCATCGTAGATGTTCTCCGTCTTGATGCCGTAGCGGTCGATCGTTTCAGCGACCAGCCCGGCCGCATAGACCGTGGTGGTGCTCCACAGCTCGACGCCGTCGACGAGTTGCCGCGTGCCGACGACGCGCCCCTCGTCGTCGCGGTCGGTGTAGGTTTGGACCGTCTTCGTGTTGCCTGCATCGTCGGGATCGACCCATAGGTACGACGAACTGGTGACCTCGTTGAAGTCGTTGTAGGAGAAGTTCTGCCGGAAGCCGTCGGCGTCCTGGACCCATTCCAGCAGCCCGAGGGAGTTGTAGTGACTCGTAGAGATTTCGACCTCGGTACCGTCGACGACTTGCTTGACGACGGTGGGCAGCCCGCGGTCGTACTCGAAGCGGGTGATATTGCCTTCGGCATCCCTGGTTTCGATCAGGTTTCCCTTGCCGTCGTAGAAGTTGAAGGTCGAGTTGCCGAGGGGATCGACGATTTCGCGCGGGTTGCCGAACTCGTCGTAGTCCTTGAAGAGCGTCTCGTTCCCTAAGGCGTCGACGATGCGCTCCAGGTCGCCCGTGGTCTCGTTGTAGTCGGACTGTTGGGCCCAGGTGATTTCGGCGGGCACGTAGTCGATGCGCGTGTTGGGGTCGTCGTAGGTGAACGGCACGCTTTCGCGCGTGCGGTTGCCCTGGGCATCGTACTCGTAGAGGGTGATCAGGTAGGTGAATCGCTCGTCGACCTTGTTGACCAACAGATGCTCGATCTGCCGCAGCGTGTTGCCCTGGCTATCGCGGACCAGTTCGGTGGGATTGCCTTCCGCGTCGCTGATGCTTTCCAGGAAGAGCCCATCGCCCAGGTCGAGGTTGTAGCCGAGTTCGGCCCCCTGGCCAGACGCGTCGATGATGTTTTCCACGCGACCGGTAGCAGGGTCGAACTCGAGCTTGAGGACTGAAACGCCGCGGGGGTCGATGATTTCGGTCAGGTAATGCGGCCGCGTGGGATCTTCGTAGTTGAACTGGGTGATTCCGCCCGCGCGGTTGGTGACCGAGACGAGTTCTCCCTGGGGGTTGTAGCCATAGAGGACCATGCTGCCGTCGGGCCCCTCGACGGCGCGGACCCGGCGGCTGCCGGCCTGGCCGGACTCGTAGTGCAGCGTGATGGCAACGTTACTGTCGCCGGAGTCGTTGATGATCTGGTTGCCGTTGAACGCGACGGAGTTGCCATTGTTGTCGATGATGCGTAGTAGGTCGCCGGTCTGGGAGTCGATCAGCAGGCGCACGCCGGTGCGGGTAGTCAGCAGGTAGTCGTCGCCGAACGCGGCGGGGTTGTACCGGGCGCTTGCGCTGAGCGAGTCGAGCCGGTAGTAGTAGGGGTCGGAGGTGCCGTTGCTCTGGGTCAACTCGCGCGGCAATCCGTCGCGGGTTACCAACGTCAGCGTGCTGGTCGTTGCGAGATCGGCGGGCAGGAAGCGGGCCGTCGCCATGCGAAGCGAGCCATTTGCGATCGCCCCCCAACCGCTCGGTTGCTCGGGCAGGAAGCGGAAGGACTCGGTTGAGCCATCGGGCAGGGTGATCGTCAGCAGCGTGTTATCGACGAAGGGGTCGTTAGGGTTGGCGTTCTCGATCTGGATCCGCGTGTCTGGCAGACTCAACTGCCATCCATAGCCAAACTCGCCCGACTGTGCCGCGCGAAGGGTGTCGTACTGGCGCGTGACCGAAAGCGGGAAACCGGTGAAGTCGATTTCCATGTCGGTGAACGACAGTGCAAAGTTGCCCAGCTTGAGTTGGCTGTCGATGGTGATCGGCCGCTGATCCATACCAAACGTCGGCGACAGATTGTCGTGCGCCTCGACGCGCAGCAAGTAGCTGCCGTTGGGAAGGAGGGTCGGATCGATGACCGCCCCCAACGGTTCGTCGGTGCGCTCACCGGAAAAGGTGCCTAGATCGATGACTTCGGAGGGGAACGAGGAGTCGACGGGGATCAGACTGATCGTATAGGTGATCGCATCTGGAGGATCGCTTGGGTCGAAGATGGTGCCGATCACGTCGACCGGCTCGCTGATGACCTGATCGAGGGTAGGCGAGAAGATACGCACCGCGGGCGGCTCATTCTGCATGTCAGCGAGCCTGACCGAGATCGTGTCGGAACTGCCGGGGTTGTCCGCGGTGTCGATTGCCACCGCCCAGACATCGTAGTCGCCGAACGTGCCGTCGCCGAGGTCGCTGAGCGTGATCGGCACGACGCCCTCTCGGCCGACCGGAAAGACGAGCGCGTCTTCGGGGGCGGTGCCTGGCGGCAGGAGGTGGAGCGTGAGAGAGGAAACGGCCACATCATCGGTCGCCTCGACGAAGAACGTAACGGGAAAGCCTTCGTAAACCAGGTCGGTGCTCGCAGTGACTCCCACAACCGGGTCTGTGTTGTCGGAAGCGGCGACCAAGGTCATGGAATCTGTGTCCGTCTTGCCGAACGGATCGGTCACGGTGACGTCGATGGTGTGACTCGCCTCAGTGAGGGACTCGGCAGCCCAGGAGATCCTCCCCAACTCATTGACGACCATGCCATCTGGCAAGGCTCCGCCTATTGTCACGTCGTAGTCCAGCGGATCGAAATCAGCATCGTTGACATAGAGCCGAAGATCGAGGTTGAAGTCGGTTCCAAGGGGGTGATTGATCGTATCGGGCAACTCGATTGTCGGAGTGTTGTTGGCATCGACGATCTGCAGCAGGTAACGCTGCGTGGTGATGGCGTTGTTGACGTCTTCGGCCGAAACCGTGACCCAGTAGGGCCCGAGTACCGGGTTGGGCCAGTCAAGGGTGCCGTCCGACGTGTTGATCGTCATGCCAAGTGCTGTCGGAGTGACCGAGAAGTCGTACGTGATCGGATCGTTGTCGTCGGCATGAGCTGGGTACTGGTAGGCCTCGCCCGCGACCCCGTAGAAGATCGGCGTCGTCATAAATACCGGCAGATCATTGCCGCTGGCAGCAACGACGTAGAGCGTCGTCGTGATCGTGTCGAACTGCTCGTCGGGAGTTTCGACTCTGATTTCGAGCGGATGTGTGCCCGTGGCTAAGTCATCGGCATTCGGTGTCCAGACGAGTTTTCCGTCGACGAATTGCATCTGATTGCCGACGGCGCCTGGCAAGCCCGCGCCGAAAATGAATTTAAGAGGATCGCCTTCTGGGTCGCTGGCAACGATCTCGAACTCGAAGGGCACGCCTTCTTGCAGTTGCGTGGCGGGAGCGGCTTCCAGACGGGGCGGCAGGTTGCTCGAACGGACGTCCACCGAATAGGCGAGCACTTCTCCCTGACCATTGGTGTCGACGACGCGGACTTTGAATCCCTGGAGCCCGAGCTGTTCGCTGGTCGGCGTCCAGCGCAACAGTCCACTGTCGACGTCGATGTCGGCGCCGTCGGGCGCTGCGTCGAGATACCAAAAGATCGAATCGCCGTCGGGGTCAAATCCCTCGAAGTCGTGCTCGTAGAGCTGGTTGATGACGGCGCCGTAGGGTGGCTGGCCTTCGATCTGCGCCGGGAAATTAGGCACGGGATCCCGCGTGACGTGCAACGTGAAGTTGACTTCCGTCGGAGAGGTACGACCATCGCTGACCAGCACCTTGAAGACATGCGGGGCGCCATAGCTTGTGATATCGTCAGTCGTTGTCGCCCAACGAAGGCGCCCATAGTTGTCGAGCGTCAGACCGGCTGGCGGGGCCGGGTTCGCTGCAAGCGTGTAGGTAAGCGGATCATCGTCCCCGTCCGTTGCGTGAACCTGCTGAATGAAGGTTCGTCCAGCCTGGATGGATTTGTGCACGTCTTCGCCCTGCGGCGACTCGTTAGGCTGACCCGGGTCTTCGACAATGCGGACGATGACTGGTTGGACGGACGACAAAGCATCGGCGTCCGTTTCCTCGGCCACAACGTTGAATTGGTACGTGCCGACGGTGTCGGGAGTCCAGCTGTCGAACCCCCCATTGGTCAAAATGCTTAGCCCGTCAGGAGCACCTTCTAAGCGAAACTGGAATTCATCGCCATTGGGGTCGAACGCGCTGAAGGCATCAAGGGAAGCCGGCATACCGGCAGTGAATTGATAAGCCTTCGGCCACGTCGTTTCGCTGGTAATTTGGGGCGGCGCGTTGTCGAGTACCGGCAGCGAGAAGGTCTGTGTCGTGGACCGCCCACCTGCGGTGGCCCGAAACACTAGTTGGTAGTTACCGCCTGCAGCTGGCGTCCAACTGAACAATCCTGTCGATGGTTCGAAACTTGGTGCCGGCGACAGCTCGGAATCGTCCACAAACTCCAACGAAACCGCATCGCCATTGGGATCATAGGCTGAAAACGTATACAGATAGGTGCGATCCGCTACGGCCGGCCGCTTTGGCGTCGAGGTGACGATTGGCGGCTGGTCAACCGTCGTGTCGAGTACACGAATGGTGAAACTCTCAACAGTATCGATGCCATTCTCTGTCGCCGTAAGGATGACCGGGAATTGACCCACACGATGCGGTGTCCATTCCAGGTTGCCACCGACGATTGACATCCCACGGGATTCCGAGAGAGCATCGAGAGTGAGCGTGGAGGCAGTTGAAGCCACGGGCTGGCTATAGGTCGTATTCAGCGTAGCCGAAAGCGTCGCAGGGCCAGTGATCGTCGGCGGGGCGTCTGATCCGACCGTCAGAACAAACGATTGGTCGTCTACGCCGCCACGTCCATCGGCCACCGTTGCCGTTATGCGGAAGTCTCCCAATTGAATGTCGGCGGAATCCCACGTCAGCAACCCCGTGGACGAGATCGCCATGTTCAACGCGTCGGAAACTGGATCGATGTAGTAAGTCAATACATCGCCGTCCGGGTCATCAGCAACAAGCTGGTAGCTGAATCCGTCTGCTGGTGCCGCGATTGTTGCTGGCTGTGATATGATACGGGGCGCTCGATTTGTCGCGACGACCTCGATGTCGAATACCTGAAAGTCGACGCCTCTGCGACCGTCATCGACGCGGAGCACTACGACGTACTGGCCAATCTGTGACTCACGAGGCGTCCAAACGACGTCTCCGGTCTGTTGCACAATGCTCAGACCCGGCGGGCCCGATGCGACGTGGTACGTCAGGTCGTCGGCATCTTGGTCTGTGGCTCGGGCTCGGTATATGTAGTTTTCGCCCGCAACCGCGACCTCGATTGGATCGGAGATGAATTCAGGATCGACCGTTGGAAGCTCGGAGTCCGCAACCTGGATAGTGAAGCTATGTTCGGCGCTGCCGCCTCGCCCGTCCTCAACGCGGACCGCGACAGGCTGACTGCCGACATCGGCACGCTTGGGAGTCCACGTGATGACGCCAGTATCCGCGTCGATACGCAGCTCATCAGGCGCGTCACCCGGCGGGTCACCCAATAGCAAGAACGTGAGATCATCTTGATCGGCATCCGTGGCGTCAAACGCATAGTGATAGGTAATGCCGGCCGTTGCTTCCGTGGGCGCAATTGACTGGACAACGGGATCTTCATTCGGGTCACCCATCGTGACGGTGAGATCGAATTCCTGAATGTCCTCGCCGCCCTTGCCGTCGGTTGCCCTAATCTTGAAGTGATAAGTACCTGCAGCATCAGGTTTTCCTGCGATTATCCCGGTATTTTGGTCGGGCATCGATGCCCAAGCAGGTTTTTCAACGAGCTCGAAAGTGACAGAGTCATTGTCCGGATCCTTGGCTTCAACGTCGTATCGGTAGTTGTAGTTGATCGTGACGGGAATCGATCCCAGCAATAGATTTGTGTCGTCATTGACGAACTGCAGGTCGAAGCTGTGTGCCCGCCCGTCCCCCGTAAACGTCACGTCGAACTCTGTTTGCACGCCGCCGAAAACGTTTGGCCTGACGGTTGGAAAAATGTCAACGACTGAGTCTGCGGCCTGCAGCCGAATATTCACATCAGGGTTGAGTATCGCGTTGGTGATAGCGTGGACAGTGCCGTCGGCAATCGTTTGGGTGTCGTCAAGATCGATCTGAAAGAAGTACGGATCGCCCTGATCGATGGGGTCGGCCGGATACCCATCCCCCCCATCGATACCGTTCGGTATCGATGCGGTCGACGTGTTGATCGCGCCCGTTAGTGTGGCCAATGCCTCGAGTGTAGACCTGGAAGAATACGCTATGTCGTCGATCAAGTCGGCGGACTTAATCGGAATGGCACCAAGGCCGATCACCATGACGCCCAACCCAGCGTCCAAGCCATTGAGTGCATCAACAGTTTGTTGGAACGAGGCATTTCGACCACCGAAGTCAGTATCCTCCCGGAAGAGAAGGCCCTGTAGTTCTTCGACAGGAACCGCAGTTTGCTCGCCAGTCAGCGGATTAACCGCCCCAGTGATCGTTTCGTTTCCATCCGGCAAGTAGGCCGTGCCGGTGTCCGTTGCGACCAGTACGATCTTTACGGCGCCTTGTCGAAATGCGACGCCGCCGAGACCGCTTGATTGAGGTAGAACGTCGCCGTAGTCGCTGAAATCCGCGTTGCCGTTGCCGTCAAATCCCGCGCCGGTCGCAATTTGATAGAGAGCCTCAAGGTAGGTTGCCGTTCCCTTGCCGCCACCTGGCGTTCCTGTGTTTAGAGCTGAGTTTAGGTCTTGAGCAAAGGATTGTGCGTCGATTGGAGTGATGGGCATCTGCATCGCGAACGGTATGTGCGGGTCGCCAGAGAAGGTGCTGTAGTCTTCGAATCGGCCAACACCGAACCCAAAGTCGACGTCGTCGCCGAATGTCGTTTCAAGCTCGCTTACAATCTCCGGAAACTTCTCAACAAGTCCCGGTCCGATACCGCGAAAGCTGCCCGTATCGTCCAACAGAAGGAATACGTCCACCTTGGGGGCGTAAAACTCGGGCAGCGTGATCGAGACAGTGTCCATGTGCTCGGCGTCTTGTTCCAGATCGATAAAGAACCCATCCGGCTGAACGTCGCCCGCGGCTGGATTGAACTCGTCAGTGAATTCGAACAACTCGCGGGGCTGGCTGGTAATCACCGGTGGACGATTGGCGGGGTCGGGATGCACCGTGATCTGGTAGGTCTGGGTGTCAGTGGCGATGCCGTCGGTGACCGTGAGCGTGACGGGGAACGAGTCGCCAATTTGCTCGACCGTCGGTGTCCAGGTCGCTTGGCCCGTCGAGCCATCGATCTTGAACATCGTCTCGGTGTCTATTGGCTCTGACGGCCGTGTCGGTGCAGCGAACGTCAGCTCGTCACCATCGGCATCGAACGCGTCGGCGGGATAGATGTACGGAATTCCCGCGAATGCATCGACGATGGGCGTCGTCGTGAACAGCGGGGGCCGATTGGGCATGTCGACGATCGTTACGTTGTATGATTGGTCTACCCACAATTCGCCGTCGCTCGCACGAATCGTGACCGGATGCGGTAGTCCAATATCGCCAGTAGGCAGAGGACTCCAAGTGACAATTCCAAGCGGATCGACGTCCATCCCAGGTGGTCCCTCCACCACGGAATATTGAACATGGTCGTTGTCGGGATCAATCGCCTCGGAATCGTAGACATAACCGCTCGGGTTATCGATGAGCACTTCGGTGACGGGTTCGGTCTCGAAAGCCGGCGCCTGGTTGACCGCGCCGAGTACAACTAGTTCGTAACCGAATTGGACGTTGTTCGGATTTGAAAATCGCAGTACGACGCCGTCAATCGTGTCGCCACCGTCGTGCCGCTGGTCAACGCCGACTCCGGAAGCCAACTGGGTCACGTCGTAGAACGGCACGCCCTCTGTCGTGTATCCATCTGGCTCGTGCAACGAAACGAACGGCTTCGAGATGTTTGTCACACCGACGAGAATAGGATCTTGATCCGTTCGCAATCGGAATCGGCTGTTGTTCGTAAGGTTCGCTTCGACATAAAGAACGTCCGTCTCCTCATTGAAGGATGTGCGGTGGTAGGCCACGTCGAAGCCGGTCGATACGTCAGTCAGCCGCGTATAATCGATCGAACCCCAAGTAGACCGTGGCGGGGAGGATAGCGGCGGGGACGCGAATGCCTGGCGGACGGTCTCGTCAGGGCCCACTTCGACCGGAATATATTGCGAATCTGTCGTCAGCACGAACTTGTCGACAGCCGCACCGTCCTCACCCATCCACAGGTTGAGCGTATGAAGGCCTGGTGTCGGCACGCTAACAGTGACCCGCGCACTCGTAGTCGCCTGCTCTTCTTCCCAATGCCATTGGCCGCTCATGTCCACGAGTCCGCCGTCTTCCGACGTCAAGGTGCCGTCCAGGCCGACGTGTACCGTGCCACTGGAATTCGTCCCCTTCATGCGCACCCACACGTAGTACGTGCCGGCATTCGTAAAGTCGATCTCGTAGTCCAATCGCGGTCCACCGGAGATGCCCTCACCTGCATCGTAGGCATCGACGTTGCTATCGGGGGCGGCGCGCATTGCAGTACCGCTACTCGCCGCAGAATCGGGGATCTGCGTCCAGCGATGGTCGGGAGCGGCGCCGCCCCCCATTACGCTGCGGGAGTAGTTCTGCGCTTCAACGGCGATCAGCCCGTCGCTCTCCACCAGCGGCAGCAACTCGCTATGAGCACTCGTGGAGGCCGCTTGGAGGGACGGAATAAACGCGCTGTTTCGAGTCAGCGCAATCTGGTCGACCGCCACTCCGTCCTCACGCATCCACAGGTTGAGTGTATGGATCCCCCGTGTCGCCACCTCGAGCGTGACTCGCGTACCCGAAGTCGCCTGCTCTTCTTCCCAATGCCAGTTGCCGCTTTGGTCGCTGAGCCCTCCGCTGCCCGAAGCCAGCACGCCGTCCAGGCCGACGTGCACCGAGGCATCGCCCGACGCGCCTTTCATCCGCACCCACGCGTAGTAGACTCCGGGAGTCGTGAAATCGATGCGATAGTCCAGGCGTGGTCCATTGGTGGTCTCCGCCGTATTGACCCCTGTATTCGGGCTGGCGACAACGGCGTAACCTCCGCCGGCGCCCTCGATGGATTCTCTCTGCCAGTACGCGTCCGCGGCGCTCGAAACGCCAACCGCATTGCCGGTGAAATACTCGGCCTCCACAACAACGGAGCCGCCGATTTCCCGGTAGGGGGTGTCGCCGGTGTCCAACCGCTCGAGGAAACGCACCTCCTCGTCGATGTAGACCTCCGTCGTCGTGTCGCCGTCGTTGTTGACCAGGCGCGCCACAAGCTTCGCGACGGCACCCGCGGGAACGTGCCGCACGTCGACCACGACAGTCTGGCTTTCCGGAACGAATGTCGCCCCACGTGCCGTGATAGGAGCCTCTTCCTCCGTGAAATTGAAGAAGGAATCGCGGCCAAGCCCGATGGTAGGAACGAGCGGCAGACCGTTGACGTCGACCAGAGCCAATTCGAAGGCATCATTGATCGAGTCAGGGTCAGCGAGGTCGAACGCCAGCTGGCTGAATTGAAAACTGATGGCCTCCGTGTTCTCGGGAATGGTGAACGACATCGGCATGCCTGTGGCCGATTCGTCATTGGTCAGAAAGTTCGTATTCTCGACGAGGCGGACGTCTGCTGAAACCGTTCGCAGATCCGGTATCGTAGTGCCGATTTTGATATGTGAGTCTTTTGTGCGACGCTCGGCGAAGAACACGTCGAGTGGATACGTCCCTCCGTCTACGATCCCGAGGTATGAAGCCACATTGTCCAGATTGACGCCGCCGTCCTGGGGTTCATGGACCCCTCCGATGTCGATTGCCAATTTGTCATTGATGAACACCCAAAGATCGTCGTCCGACTGCACGAGATTGAAGAAATGGTTCTCGCCTGCGTGGTACGTAAATGTGGCGTGAATCTCAGTCGTAAAATAGAAGTTATGCTCTATGCCTGCGGAGTCTTCCTTTAGGGATTCCTGTCCCAGTGCCACCCAACCATCGCTGTCGATTGGGAAGTAGTACTCCACTTCCTCTCCGCCAACCGATTCCTGATGCGTACCGCTGTACTCGTAGAATCCGGACCCAGCTACTAAATAGGACCACGAAAAAGGGATAGTGGCTCAGGCCGCGAGGGTTTGCGGGT
>ERZ869936.167-NODE-167-length-81787-cov-54.823668_pt1 | contig 81787 bp, 61 predicted proteins | sample MGYA00520876_ERZ869936 | MGnify/ENA primary metagenome ERZ869936 (study PRJEB32218, sample SAMN09650985) | biofilter metagenome | isolation source: enrty point of leading RO module | place: Saudi Arabia: Thuwal, RO plant located on Red Sea | collected 2016-02-17 ... | reverse complement strand
TGAGTACTGAGTACTGAGTACTGAGTACTGAGTACTGAGTACTGAGTACTGAGGAAGGGAAACGGATCGCTCGATCAGAGTCAACCTCTTCTCTCAGTCCTCAGTACTTTTCTCTCAGTACTTCATCTCGTCCTCAGTACTTTTTTCTCAGTCCTTTCATCTCAGTCCTACTTCTCGTCCTCAGTACTTTTCTCTCAGTACTTCATCTCGTCCTCAGTACTTTTTTCTCAGTCCTTTCATCTCAGTCCTACTTCTCGTCCTCAGTACTTTTCTCTCGATACTTCTTCTCGTCCTCAGTCCTTTCATCTCAGTCCTTCTTCGGCACGCGGGACGCGTGCGTTCCGTTGCTTCCCGCCTACCTGTCCGGATGATATTCTCGAATCCTCTGGTGCAGTATGTTCAACGACTTAAAGCCGCCGCGGAAGGTGGTCATAACCGGTTTCGGATGCGTCACCCCGATAGGGATCGGCAAAGACGCCTTTTGGAAGGGACTTTCTGAAGGCCGGAGCGGCGTCCGTCGGATCGAGTCGTTCGACGTTTCCGACTCCGCGGTGCAGATCGCGGCTGAGATCCCGGAGTTCGACTGGAAAGCTCAACTCAATCCCAAAGACTTCAAACACGTCTCACGAACCGTTCCTCTGGCACTTGCCGCCGCTCGCGAAGCCGTGGCGGATTCCGGGATCGAGCCTGAAGAATTCTCGATCGAACAAAAACAGTCGTTCGGAGTGGTGCTCGGAACCGGAGGCGGAGGTTTGGAGTTTACCGAGAAGCAGTATGCGCACTGGTTCGGCGGTACAGAGAAACAAGCGTCAATCTACACGATCCCTTCCTCGACACACGGCGGTCTTTCGAGCGAGCTTTCAATGGTGTTCGGCCTCAAAGGCCTGTCTCATATCGTTTCAACAGGCTGCACAAGCTCGACCGACGCGATTTCATACGCCGCTCAACACATTGCATTAGGAAAACAGGACGTGATGCTTGCAGGAGGTGTCGATTCTCCGATCGCCCGCGGAATCCTTGAGGCGTTTAACGTGATGACGGTCCTTACGAAGGATTGGAATGAGGAGCCCGAACGCGCATCGAGACCGTTCTCGAAAGACCGTTCCGGGATCGTTCTAGGCGAGGGTTCGTGGATCTACGTTCTCGAAACTCTTGAATCTGCGCGTGAACGGGGAGCACACATCTACGCCGAGATCGCAGGCTACGGCGCGACCTGCGATGCTTATCACAGGGTCCGGCTTGACGAAGACGCAGTCGAGCCCGCGAGGGCTATGAAGCTCGCGATGAACGACGCCGGAATTGCACCCGAAGAAGTGGACTATGTAAATCTGCACGGTACGTCTACACAACTTAATGACAGGATCGAGACGCGTGCGATTCGAAACGCGTTCAATTCACATTCTGAGTCGTTAAAGATGTCCGCAACAAAATCCCAGGTCGGCCATCCACAGGGTGCCAGCGGAGCTGCCGGAATCGGCGCAGCATTGCTGGCGCTCTCCGAAGGCACGATCGCGCCGACGATAAATCTCGATATTCCGGATGAGGAATGCGACCTGGATTACACTCCGATAGAAGCCGCAAAGGGAGCCCGTATCGACACCGCACTTTGCAATTGCATAGGTTTTGGATCGAAGAATTCGGCGCTGGTCCTGAGGTCCGTCTAAGGCGCATCCGGCGCTATATGATCCCAAACGAACGGAAGAACCTCGTTCACGATCCTGCCGTGCCGGCCCCAAAGCCGGTTCCTGTGATCGCCGTTGTATTCCTCGAACACGTGATCGATCCCGTTGTTCGTCAAAGCGAGTGAAAGCAGACGTGAGTTTACGGGTATGAACCGAAACTCGTCTTCGTAGCCGGAATCGAACTTCAGCGCATTTAGCTTCGAAAGGTTCTCACGGTATTTGGGGACCATTCGGATCGGCGAATTTTCTGCCCATTTCGAGAACCCCGGCTCGGAAGGTACAAGCCGACCGTCTACGATCTTGAACGGATGATCGCAGAAGTAAGGCGGTTTCGAGGGGTTTGGCGAAAACGCCTGGCAGACGGTGATAGCGCCAAGTACGAAAACGCTCCGGCTCTGCAAAAGTTCCTCGGGAGACTTTGCTTCAATGACGGTCCTGAATCCCGGCTGTTCGATCGTCAGGTCTCCTCCCCAGTCGATGATCGCCGGATTCATTCCATAGACCGTCGTGAAAACGTCCGGATATTTCATCCCCAGAGTTATTGCGCCGTAACCGCCCATCGAATGACCCGCGATCGCCCTGTTTTCCGAATCGGGAATTGTCCGGTACTTGTTATCGATGAAGCTGACGAGATCCTTTGCTGTGAAATCCGCCCAATTGCCGGTGGCAGTAGAGTTCACATAGAAACTGCCGAACCACTTGGTCCTCTGATCTGGCATCACGACGATGAACTCTCCGAACTTCCCTCTCTCGATCCCGCGGTCCATGACCGCAGGAAGGCCCTCGTAGCCCGTATTCTCGTCATTCCAGGAACGGAGCCAGGTTTTTTCGGTGTCTGCGATCCCATGAAGCAAATACAAGACGGGATACCTTCGCTGCGGAGAAGAATCGTAAGATGGCGGCAGGTATACGGCGACACTTCGATTCGGATCTTCCCCTGTTGCCGTGTCAACCAGCAGATCGCTTTTTAGAACCTCGCTGACGATCCTGCCTTTCTGGGCGCTGACGACCGTTGAGGCGGCCAGCATCAAAAGGAGTAAATGGAAAATCCTCCTTCGGCTCGCTGCGAACAGAATTCCTTTTCTCATCGCATCCTCCAGTTTTTTGTATGGTTATTGACCTCGAACGCTTAATCCCGCCGCAAAGTTCTTCGAAAGGACAGTTTGCCTTGCTTCACAACTGGTTCTGGTGTTCCATTATCGTGATCACGATCAACCGCAGAGAACAATGAACAGACGAGAATTCATTCCAGGCATCCTGGGAGCCGCTGGGCTTCTTATTCCTTCAAACGGGCTTGGGAGATACCTTTCAGGAACGCCCATTTCGCAGGAACCAAAGTCGATCCACACCTGGCTCACTCCTCCGCGAAGCGACAATTACGCTTGTGACGTGGATATCCGGATAAACCGATTTCCCGTTGCGCCGGACAAGCGCTGGCTTTACTACCTCTCACTGCAGGTGAACTTCACCGGTCACGACGAATGGTCGCACGGAGGAATCCAGTGGGCGGGAGCAAAGGAGTTTCGCGATAACAATAACAAAGGGATCAACTGGGGAGGCGGATCCGACTGGGCCGGTTACGGCGGGATCGGTTCGACCAACACTCCGTTCACCTGGGAGACCGGAAAGTGGTACAGGTTCCGCGCCTGGCGGCTCGACAAGAATGAAGAGGGCCTCTACCAATGGCTCTTTGCCGTGATGGACCGCGCCTCTGGCGTCGAGAAACAGTACGGAAAGGTCGTCACGAAATCCGAATACATCAAGAATGCGGTCGTTTTTACGGAAACCGGCTACGGAGTCAGCTGCGGGACCGAAACAGTTGATGTCGAATGGCGCGACCCGGTGTTCCGGCATCCAGGAGGGACCTCTGGACCAGACACAGGGACTGCAACGTACAACGGAACCTGCGACGGCGCCAACAGCACTCAGCAAGGATTGATCTCAAGGAATCCGCTTCAGTGGTTTCACGCGACAAACACCCGGCGCACCGTGGCGCACAATTCCCGTCTTTGGTGACGGTTCGAAATTCCGGAGATAACTTGTGAACGTAACGCATCTTCACTGTTCGGCGTGTTCAAAACGCTACGAACCCAACCAGCTGCTCAATCTGTGCGAATGCGGAAAGCCTCTACTGGTCAATTACGACCTGGATGCCGTGAGGATCACGCTTTCAAAGGACTCGCTTCATTCAAGGATCCCTTCGATGTGGAGGTACGAGGAGATACTTCCTTTGGTGAACAAGAGGAACAGGATCTCTTTAGGCGAGGGATTTACGCCGCTTCATCACGCACGAAGGCTTGGAGCGGCTCTTGAGGCTCCGAATCTCTTCATTAAAGACGAATCGCTGAACCCTACGCAGAGCTTCAAAGCACGCGGAATGACGGCAGCTGTTTCGATGGCCTACGAACTCGGGGTGAAGAAGGCCGCGGTGCCTTCGGCCGGGAATGCAGCGGGCGCTCTATCAGCGTACGCTGCGCTCGCGGGGATCGAGGCTCACATATTTGTTCCTTCAGATACGCCAAGCGCAAACATAATCGAATGCCAGTCTCTCGGCGCACACGTGACGCTTGTTGACGGACTGATCACGGATTGCGGGAAGATCGTTGCCGAGAGGAAAGAAGAGGAAGGCTGGTTCGATGTTTCGACACTAAAAGAGCCTTACCGGATCGAAGGCAAGAAGACGATGGGCTACGAGCTTGCCGAACAGATGGATTGGGAACTGCCGGATGTCGTCTTCTATCCGACCGGCGGCGGAACGGGCTTGATCGGAATGTGGAAGGCTTTCGACGAAATGGAGGAACTCGGCTGGATCGGTTCTTTCCGCCCAAGGATGGTGGCGGTTCAGTCTTCCGGCTGCGCTCCGATCGTTGAGGCCTTTCACCAGGGCATGGAGAACGGCACAGAGATCAGGAACGCGCACACTGTCGCGTCGGGGCTCCGGGTTCCGAAAGCGATCGGCGATTTCATAATTCTGAACATTCTTCGAAAGTCCGGAGGGACGGCGGTGGCTGTCAGCGATGAAGAACTTGTCTCGGATGCGCGGGCGATAGGGGCTTACGAGGGGATCTTTGCCGCTCCTGAGGGCGGAGCTCTTCTTTCGGCATTGAAGAAACTTTCGTCAGCCGGAAAGGTGCGGCACGATGAGAGGATCGTGTTGTTCAATACCGGTTCGGGGATCAAGTACCTGGAAGCGTTCAAGAGTTAGGTAGCACTCTCTTCTTTGCGGCACTTTGCGCCTTGGCGTCTTTGCGAGAGGAACTCACTTTTCGAATTACAGATTGAAGAAGACCTAACCGCAAAGGACACAAAGGTTTTCGCAAAGGTCGAGGAGGAACTGCTAGGGACTTTGCGGTACTTTGCGAAAACCTTCGCGCTCTTTGCGGTTAAAATTCTTCCTCCCTTACAAACACCTATACCCAGGTAACTAGAACAGCAAACTCAAACACGTAAGCCCGGCCTCAGCTTTCAGGAACTCCGAGATATCGATCTCAATCAGATCGGCGCCGGCTTCCCGCAGTTTCTCATTCGTCCTTTTGAATCCATCATGTACGACGGTCTTGTTTTCCAGTCGGAGCGCATTCGCGGCAAACGGTTCGTTAGAACCCACTGTGAGAATCTCGAAACTCTCAAATGCAGTCCGGTCCACCCATTCAGGATTGAGGATGACCGTCTCGTTATCGACAGCGGTTACCGCGGTCTTCAAATGCAATGCGTTCGCAACGGAAACGGCTGAGATTTGGTAACCGAGTGGTTCTGATAGTTCCCTGAGGTAACTCACTCCCGCTTCATTCGTCCTTGTCGATAAGCCTACGAACAGGCGCTTCCCGATCTGAAGAACATCTCCGCCTTCGATCTTCGCCGGCGAACGGATCTCGAACACCTCCCGGTACTTTTCGAGCTCCGGCCTTATCAAAACCGTTTCACCTTGTCGGGAATCTATTCCAAGCGGGAAAAGAACAGCCGCTTCGGGAAGAACCAACGCCGTATCTTCGACAAACACGCTGTCAGGCAGCGACTCATCAGCCGGCATTGTGATAACGGTGTAATTACATTCTTGAAGAACACGACGATAGCAGGCGTGCTGCTCGACGAGTTTGGTGTATTTGATGGGTTCGCGGGAGACGTTTGTGAGTTCGCAGTGCTCGATCGACCTTGGAGGGAGCCTTACGAGCGCGGTATTCATAGGAAATCACAAATGGCATCAGTTGCCCCCCTGCTTTAGCGAGGGGTATTTGGTCTCACGACCCTGTGGAGGGGTTTCAGCCCATCAAAATGCCGGCTAAAGCCGGCGAGTGATCTTGGAAGTCGCTCTTTGTCCCCCTTTGAAACGGGGGGCAACTAACGTCTTCAAGAGAGAATGCAAACTGATTTCTGCACAACAGTCAGTTACTCAATTCTCAACTTTCAACTTTCAATTCACAATTCTCAATTCACCATTGACGATTCACGATTTACCACTTCCGATTCACATTTAGGTCGTAATGTAATTCTGAAGCTGCTCGATCTGGTGTTCCTGCTCCTCGATCTTTGCTTTTACAAGGTCTCCGATCGACAAGACGCCGATCACAGAATTGCCTTCCACGACAGGAAGATGCCGAATCCGCTTTCGTGTCATCACTGTCATGCATTCCTCGACGGAATTGTCCGGGCCTGTCGAAAACACCTTGTCCGTCATGATCTCCCGCACTTCGGTTTTGTCAGAGGAACGGCCCTGAAGTATTACCTTCCGCGCGTAGTCCCGTTCCGAGACAATACCGGTCAGGTGGTGACCTTCCATCACCAGTAATGCGCCGATCCCTTTTTCAGCCATCATTTTTATCGCATCGAGGACCGAGCGGTCCGGCTCGATAGACCAGATCTGGTTGCCTTTGTTTTCCAGGAGATGCTTTACGAGTTTCATCGCTTTTCCTCCATTTCTGCGGGATTCGTGCGGTCCGGGATTTTCAACTGTCTTCGGCGCGATGATATTCCAACTGTGAACCTTTATCAACAAATTCTTCTTCCTGCTATTCTTACAAGGTGTTCAAAAACCGAAGTATGAAGCTTGAGAGGATCGACACCGGCGATTACACTCCGGAAGAATACGATCGTTTCCTTGAGGATATAAGAAAGGTCAATCGATTTGCGGGGGACGCTCGTGCTCTGAGGCGATTTGTACTTTCGGAGTTGGGCAGTGTGGGCCAGGACACCGTATCTGTGCTCGACGTAGGAGCGGGTTCAGGAGAACTGCTCCGCGATGTAGCGGATTTTTCCCGGAAGAGACGTTTAATCTCGAAGCTTGTCGGATTGGAGCTTAATCGGCGGTCGGCAAGAGCAATACTAAGAGAATCCGCGGAATACCCGGAAATACTCTCGGTTCAGGGAGATGCGCTTGAAATTCCCTTTCCAGATAAGACATTCGACTTTGTAATTTCGTCACTATTCGTTCATCATCTTACAGATCGTCAGATAGTTGTCGCATTGCAAGAAATGTCCAGGGTGGCTCGGGGCACGGTTGTTCTGATCGACCTTCACAGACTTCCGGTCGCCCTCTTGGCGTACAAGGCATTTTGTTCGGCTTTCAAGATCAGTCAACTTGTAAGACAAGATGGCTCGCTCTCGATCCTCAGAGGCTTTAAGTCAAATGAATTGAGAGATTACGCCCGCGAGGCTGGGCTCAGGAGTTATTCCGTAGAGAGGTCTTTTCCCTTCAGGCTCGTCTTGGTCGCGGATTCGAGGAATGTCGGTTAGATCTTGTCCGACTGCAATCGCTCGAGATGCGCTGCGACCGATCTTTCGGCGAGAGGCAGCAGTTTCGGATCAAGACCATCGTAGATCACCGGCGCAATGACTTCGGGTGTTGTGAGGCCCGATTCCAACGCCCTTCTCACCTGTTCTTCCCTCTCAAGCCTATGCCCGATGTATTCTTCGATCTTATCCTTCGCGTTGTAAACAGCCGGACCGTGAGAACCGCATAAGAAACGAAGCCCCGTAAGATCCCTCAAACGCTCGAGCGATTCCAGGTAGTCGTTCATATTGCCTTCAGGTGGGTTGATCAGAACGGATCCGTGCGAGAGAACATTGTCTGATGTCAGAAGAAAGCCGTATTCCGGGTCATAGAAGCAAAGATGGCCCCTTGCGTGTCCCGGCGAGTGAATGACTTCAAGCCGAAACTCGGTGCCATTGGCATCTTGCAGGTCGTAAGAGTCTCCTTCTTGTAGTCTGCCGTTTATCTCGGTCTCGTTTCCGATCGCAACAATAGTCTCATCGTGAGCAAGGATAGGTACTTCTTCGCGATAACGGTCTTTCAGATATCTCTTCAGATTGACCTCTCCGCCAAAGTGATCCCGGTGCAGGTGTGAAATGATGATCGCCTCGCACTTCCCGCCTGCACTCTGCAAATCGTCTATCAACGCGAAAAGTTTCTCCTGTTCCTCTGCTTCTCTCGAAGCAGCGTCGATCACGACGTACCGTTTCTTTCCGACAATGAAACAGTTTGTGTGCGTGGCTGGCGGCAAAGTTTTGGTACGAAGAGGTATGCAGATCAGGTGCGAGTTCAATTCTATATGATCTACGTGACCGGAATGCTTGAAGGAAAACTCTTTCAGGGCAGATGCTGTCGCCGCGATATCGATCTCTTCAGTCGCAGTCTCCGCCATCTCGCGGATCGGAAACGAAACCGGAGGCGCGATAAGGACCTTTGATCGCGACCATCTTCTAAGTGCTTCGGAAGGCTCAAGAAACTCAAAGTTGCCGAGCTCCTCCGTTGCTGCATACGGATCCAGCTTGTCCGGACATTCCGCCAGAAAGAAACGAGTTTTGAATCTGACAGGCGAGAACTCGGGAGTGGTCCAAAACCCGGCGTAGTGAAGATCCCGTCCGTCGATCCAGAGGCCCCAGTGCTCGAGGATCTCGCTGAACTTTTCACGCCCCGAGACCAGATCGTCGTGAAGAAGGGGAAACTGGCCCTTCGTAAGCTTGTCGCCGTTTCGCACGACCAGGACGCCGCACTCTTCAAAGGTCTCGCGTACCGCGCACGCCTTAAGCGCACGCATTTCGCCGTCAGGCTCGTTTCGTACGTCGCATTTCCTGTCGTCCTCTTCCAGCTTCCCGCCTGTGAAGCTGTGAAAGCCGCCCAAGAATGAGAGTTCAGGGTTCCGGTGGCCCCAAAGCAAGCGCTTTCGGTCGCTGTTGATCAGGATCAAAGATGCGGCGTCCCTCGGTTCGGTCATCGTTGATGAGGATAGCAGGAAGTAGCGTGAAACGCTTTGCAGAACAGTACCCGGCGACTCAGCGGATCGGCAGCGTTGGCATCTCGTCTCCAACAGGAGGCGAATGCTGTAAGTATTGATGGGCTCCTAACGGAGCCCGGATCTATGACGGCGGGATCTTGCTACAGACATTTGGCTCCTATGGAGCCGTTTCATTGGTCAATGTTCAATGGTCATTGGTCAATGGGCCGGTCGCTAGTTCAGATCGAACAGCAGTATCTCAGAATCGTCGGCCACAGACTCGATCTCGAGTCTCGTTTCCTCGCTCACAGCCGCGCCGTCGCTTGCATCAAGCTCGACACCGTTCAGCGCGACCTTGCCTTTGATAACCTGGACCCAGGCGTGGCGTCCTTCCGCGAGTTCGTGAGTCACCGATTCGCCCTCGCCGAGTATTGAAGCGTAAAGCGCGACGTCCTGATTGATCTTCACCGATCCGTCATCGCCGCCCTTCGATGCTACAAGCCTGAGCTTGCCCTTCTTTTCCTCGGGCGAGAAGTACGTCTGTTCGTATCCGGGCTCGAGGCCGTTCTCTTCCGGAACGATCCAGATCTGGTAAAAATGGACCCTATCTTCGTCTGACGGATTGTACTCGCTGTGCCTGATGCCGGTCCCGGCCGTCATTCTCTGGACCTCGTGGGGCTTCAGCACTTCCGATCCGCCGCTGCTGTCCTTGTGCGCCAGAGCTCCTTCGACAACGTACGAGATGATCTCCATGTCGTTGTGCCCGTGCGTCCCGAATCCCTGTCCCGGTTCGACGCGGTCCTCATTGATCACACGAAGCGTTCGGAATCCCATATGCGCGGGATCGTAATAGGTGTTGAATGAGAACGTATGATTCGTATCCAGCCAGCCGTAGTTTGCGTGGCCCCTTTCTTCTGCCTTTCTAACCTTGATCATTTCTCCCTCCTTGTCTGATCTGATTCGATTCTACGCGTGGAAGGGATTCGTGTAATCATCCGATACGGTTAGGCCGGCCTCATCAATTCGGGTGAGGCGTCAGACGTCGATCCTCACAAGCCCGCGCTTGATGGCGGTGGTGGTTGCAGAAGTGCGGTCGGATACTCCGAGCTTTCCGAATATGTTTTTTACGTGGGTCTTGACCGTGTTCTCGGACACATCGAGCGCGAATCCTATCTCTTTGTTCGACATTCCCCCGACCAGCATCTCGAGCGTTCTATGTTCGGCGTTCGTCAGTTCTTCCGCGCCAAGGTTTTCGGTCAGGATCGAAGCGATGCGCTCGGGAATGAACTTCGATCCTGCGGCGACCACCTTCACGGCTCGGACCAACTCTTCTGCTGATACATTTCTATCAACATACCCGAGAGCGCCTTTCTTGATCGACTTCGCGATCTCGGAATCCCCGGAATGATCGGCGAGGACCAGAAGCCGTGCCTTCGGATCTGATGCCAGGTACTTGTCGATGTCATCGACCGCACAGGCATCCGGAAGACGCAAACTCAGAACGACTACATCCGGATTCGACTCCGAAAATACCTTTAGACCTTCGGCTCCCGTTGCAGCCTCGGCCACAAGCTCGATGTCTTGGTCATCTGAAAGAGCGGTGCGTACGCCAAGCCTGACGATCTCCTGATTCTCAACAAGCAATACTCTGACACTCATCGTTGCCTCCGCTGGAACCGTTGCCCTCGTGCCGCATTCGGATATAGACTTTGGCATCCGTGCCCAGCATCTCTATGAACTCTATTTCTGGTTAGATTATGGACATCGTATCCGAACTCGTCTACGAGATCACTCATTTCAACTTCATGATCTGGCTGCTGTCGATCCTGACAGTCGTCCTGTGCGGAATTCCGCTTCTCCTCGTGATCCGTGGAATTTTCAAGAGTTTCGTAGCTGCGAGAGCAGACGGCCCTATGATCTCTTCCACTTACCAGAACCCAAAGCCGAAAAAGAAAGTAGTTTTAGGAATGGTGCTGGTATTTCCGATTCTTCTGATGATGTTCTTCTGGGTGCTTTTCGGGTATATTTTTGCATTCTCGATGAAGGACTCGAGGGAGTACGAGTGCGCAGTGGGATACGCATTGAAAGACCCGGCCGTCACCGATGCGCTGGGAAAAGATGTAACTGCCGGAAACTTCGCGTGGATCTCGAGCTTTGAAAGCGGAGGTGGATTCAGGACAGCCTATTTCCGCGTTTTGCTAAAGGGCTCAAAGGGTGTCGGCAATCTTTACATCAGTTCTTACGTCGCGCCTGCTATCTCAACCATGCAGCTCGAGTTTGAAAGCCCCGACGATTACCAGAGAATCTATACGGGAACGTTTCCGTGCAATTGACCGCGTTCAATTAACCATTTATGTCAACGATCGTAGTAGTCAGAAAGGACGGCAAGGCGGTCATCGCCGCCGACACGCTCACGACCTGCGGAAACACGAAAGAATCCGCCGCGTACGTAGTAAATCACGAAAAGATCTTCGCTTATCGCAATTCTTATTTGGGCATATCCGGCTCCGCGAGCTTACAGATCGCAGTACAGGATTTTCTGAAGCGCCAGAAAAAGGCCGTCAACTTGTCCGGAATCAATGAGATATTTCGCTTCGGGCTCCAGCTTCACCGGGATCTGAAGGAAGAGTATTTTCTCAGGGCCGATGACGAAGAAGATTTCGAGACGTTTCGAGGAGACATCCTGATCGCAAACAACACGGGCATTTACGGACTCAGCTCCTACAGGTTCGTGCAGGAATATTCGAAATTCTATGCAAACGGAAGCGGAGCCGAGTACGCCCTCGGAGCGATGTACGCAATCTATGACGGCGACCTTACCGCTGAAGAGATCGCCGAAACCGGGGCAAAGGCGGGGGCGGAGTTTGATGACGGATCGGCGTCGCCTGTCACAAGCTACTCATTGAAACTTAAAAAGGCATAGCCCCACGGAAGACCAGGCAGCCGGATCGAATGATATAATTCGCTATTCGATCCGGCATTGCTTTTTAAAATCTCGGGATCGGCAGTTGTCCGATCCGGCCGCCGGATCATCAAAGCCGGCAAATGGCACGACTTTTAACAATTCTGGTCCTCTTCGGACTTCTGACGCTCGCGGTTTCCGGCCAAAGCGGGCGCGTAAAGAAAAAACCGGATTCTGAGAAGGAATCTGCCGAAGACAGGTACGTGCCGACCCAGAACCTCGATCCGGGGCCTACTCCTACGCCAAAAGAACTTCTGCCGCCGCCTCCTCCCCCTTCCGACGGTGAAGTGATCAACATCGAGTCAAACCTGGTTCCGATCCCTGTTTCAGTTGTCGACAGGACGACCGGAACCGCGGTCGGCGGCCTTCGAATCCCGGATTTCGAGCTAAAGGTAGATGGAAAGACGGTGGTGATCGACGATCTCTATAAGTCCGAAAGCCCTGTCCGTCTCGCCCTACTGTTCGATAACAGTTCGAGCGTGACGGTCGCGCGTGAGTTCGAACAGACCGCGGCGATAAGGTTCTTTCGGCGGGTGATCCGCCCTGAGGTCGATCTCGCTTCATTGTTCTCTGTCGCGGGTGTTGCTTTGCTGGAGCAGTCAATGACAAAGGAAGTTTCGCGACTTATTTCGGCGATCAGGAATCTTGGCGAGCCCAAGGGCGCGACCTCGCTTCACGATGCGATCGTGACCGCCTCGAACTACCTTCAGGATTTCGACGGTCGACGCGTCATCGTGATCGTTTCCGACGGGCAGGACACCCTCAGCGATTACACCTTCGACGAGATGGTCCGGATAGTTCAGCAGAACAATTGCCAGGTCTACATCGTCCACACGAACGAGTTCGAGAACTACAAGAGGACGGGACGTAGAACCGGAAGCGCAAACCTGAGGGCGCTCGCCGCCGAGCGCCGTATGCAGGATCTTGCGGCGCAGACCGGCGGAGAGGTCTATTCTCCTATCGACGAGAAAGAACTCGACCGCGCATTTGCTCAGATATCCGTCGAACTCACGACTCAATACATCCTCGGGTACTACCCTGAGGCAGAGACTAGAGACGATCGATTTCGGGAGATCGAGCTGACCGTCCGCTCCGACAAAGACCTCATAGTAAGGACACGGAAGGGCTACTACGTCCGCTGATCTCCTGTCCCGACAAGCCGCCCAGAATCTTCAATAATTCAAATAATTTCGCGATTCGTGTATCTTGAACCCGTAAACTCAACCCAGGTTCAGGAGAGAACATTATGAAGATCGCGAGATTTCTATGTGTCGTGGCATTGATCGTTGGCTTGGTGGCCGGGTTTCCGGCGTCCGTACTTGCTTCGGGAGATGAGATCCCTGCAACGCTTGGCGGGCTTCCGGTCGATATGGAATCGAGCAAGGCGATACGGGACGCTACCACCGAAGAGAGGTTCCTGACACCTCTTGTCTCGGCGATACCGGACCACGCAACCATTCCAAGCCCGCGCGATTTCCTGGGTTACATCGCGGGAGCTCCGGGCGAGATGACAAACGTGGCGGAGATCCACGGTTATTACCGCGCGATAGCGGAAGCGACAGGCCGTGCAAAGGTAATAAGCCTTGGAAAGACGGCCGAAGGACGCGAGATGATCGCGCTTTTCATCGCCGATGAAGAGACGATCGCAGATCTTGATTCTTACGTTGCAAAGCTGAATGCACTTTCCGACCCGAGGAAGACGAATTCAGAAGAGGCGGCGAAGATCATCGCCACGGCAAAGCCGATCTACTGGATCACCGCCGGACTTCACTCGACTGAGTTTGGACCGCCGGAAACATCGCTTGAGATCGCTTACCGGCTGGCAGCAGAAGAACGCCCGATATTCCGGGAGATCCGCAAGAACGTGATCACGATGATCACGCCCGTATTCGAAGTCGACGGCCGCAACCGCTCGACCGAGTGGTTCCATAAACACGGAAAAGGCCATACGAACGCATACGACAGGCCGCCGACAAGCCCGCCATTCTGGGGCAAGTACACGTTTCACGACAACAATCGCGACGGCATCGGCCTTTCGCAGCCGATGACGAAGAACTTCCTGCGCGGATTCCTGAAGTACAAACCGACGCTTTCGCTCGACCTTCACGAGTCGGTCCCTTATCTGTACGTTGCGACGGGAACCGGTCCTTACAACCCGATGATAAGTCCAACGACGATCGGCGAATGGGGATCGATAGCGAATTACGAGGTCTCAAGGCTAACTGCGATGGGCCTTCCTGGTGTATGGACGTGGGGGTTTTATACAGGATGGTTCCCCGGATACATGCTCTGGGTGACAAACAACAGGAATTCGAACGGCCGCTTTTACGAGACCTTCGGAAACGGCAGCTCGGAAACGATGATGCGCGATCTGGGAGACAGCCGCTATGCCGGCGAAAAGGTGATCGACCGTACCTGGTACAGGCCAAGCCCTCCAGATGAAGAGGTCAAATGGTCGATGCGGAACAACCTGAACTATATGTCGAGCGGGGTATACGTGTCGCTGGAATATGCTGCACGAAACAAGACCGAACTTGTGGAGAACTTCTACAACAAGAGCGCAAATTCTGTCCGAAAGGGCAAGGAAAAAGCGCCTTATGCCATCGTGATTCCGAACGAGCAAAGAGATCCCGGTGCAACCAGGGAGTTGATCGATCTGACGATCGAACACGGGATCGAGATCAGCAAAGCTTCAGAAGACGGCGAGTTTGGCGACCTAAAGGTGAAGAAAGGCGACGCCGTGATCCGGCTCGATCAGCCTTACGGACCGCTCGCGAAAGGTCTCTATGAGAAACAGGATTTTCCTCAGGATGCACAGGTGCCGCCTTACGACGACGTCGCGTGGACGCTGGGGTTGATCCGCGGAGTGGATGTGAAAATGGCCGACGACAAGGCGGTCCTTGAGCTTGATTCGAAGCTCGCCTCCTCAGGCAGTGAATTTTACGGATCCTCTTCGATTCCCTCATCGAAGTTCTACGCGGTTCGACACAAAGGCCAGGAAGGGATCGGCGAACTTAGGTTTGCGCTTCCCGGCGCCTCTATGAAAGCCGCCGCTGAGGAGGTTAAGGCCGGCGACGAGATCTATCCTGCCGGCACCATCTTCATCGATGCTTCGACGGTGGACAGGAACGCACTTGGTCAGGTCGTCTCCAACACGCTTCTGGAAGTCGAAAGGGTCTCTGAAATTCCGAAGGGCAAGATGATCGAGATCGACGTACCGAGGATCGGAATGCTTCACAGCTGGACCTCGACACAGAACGCCGGGTGGGTACGTTTCACTCTTGATCAGTCAAAGGTGCCTTATTCGATCATCGAGAAATCGGAGTTGAAGGCGGGCAATCTGCGGGCGAAGTACGACGTAATTCTCGCACCGCATTTCGGCAGGTCTTTGCGCGGCCTTATCACAGGCGTCGATAAGAAGTGGAGCCCTCTGGCTTACGAAACGACCGACAAGACCCCGAGCCACGGAAAGATCGTCAGCTCGTCCGACATCACCGGCGGATACGGCTTTGAGGGCCTTGCTGCTCTCGACAAGTTCATCAACTCGGGCGGGACCTTTGTCGGGCTTGGTACCGGAGGCACGCTCGTCGTGGACAGCGGCATAGTCCCGGACGTCGCGATGTCTTCACCGGGGATCAATACTCCCGGATCCGTGATCACGATGAAGATCGTCGACAAGACATCGCCCCTGACGTTTGGCTACGACGAGTTCACACACGCTTTCCGTGGCAACTTGCCTCTCTTGCGTGTAGGAAAGGACGAAACGCACCTTGTCGCCGCGCAATTCGGGACCGATCCGCTTCCGAAGCGACCGTGGAATAAGGAAAAGGAGAAAAAGAAAGAAGCGAAATCACCTCCTTTGGTACTTTCAGGCGTTATCCTCAGCGGGAGATCTGCTGTTGACGGCGCTCCGGCGATCATCTCGGCTTCGGTCGGAAGAGGACAGGTCGTCCTGCTTGGCTGGAACCCTATGCACCGGCATTTGAACCACCACGACCACGCGTTCGTGTATAACGCTTTGATGTTCTGGAACGATCTTCGGAAAAATTCAGAAATGCCGTAGAAATAAGTTAGCCACAGATGAAGGGGATGAACACGGATAACATGAGGGGTTACGGCATCTTTCTCTTGCATTAAAAATATTTGACGGGTTTGCCGTTCGGGGTCCATACCCAAATATCTGTGTTCATCCCCTTCATCCGTGGCTAATTCCTGAGGCGGAGACAAGCCCCGCCCCTACCAGATGTCCCTTGAAACCCACATCGAAGAATTCTTCCAGCACCTGAAGTACGAGCGTAACGTCTCGAAGCACACGCTGCGGAACTACACCAGTGACCTTGGCCAGTTCCTGGAGTTTCTCGCACCGGAGAAGGAAGACGGATCGAGAGATGATGTTCCGGTGCAAGGGATCGACAACATCACGATCCGAGAATGGATGTCGCAGCTTCGCACGGAGAACAAGAAGAAATCATCGATAGCGCGAAAGCTCGCCTCGCTCAGGACCTTCTTTCAGTTCCTTGTTCGCGAAGGTGTCGTCGACGCCAATCCCGCAAAACTGGTTACGACTCCCAGGATCGAAAAGAAATTGCCGACCCATCTTTCGATGGAAGACATAGTGCGGTTCATTGAAACACCGGATCTCAACACGGACCTGGGGCGCCGTGACCGTGCGATCCTCGAGTTCTTGTACGCTACGGGGATTCGCGTTTCAGAGCTTGTCAGCCTGGACCTTAAGGATATCGATTACAAGGAAAAGCTTGTGAGGGTTACCGGCAAGAGAAAGAAGCAGAGAATATTGCCTTTCGGCGATCCGGCTTTGCAGGCGCTGATGTACTACCTGAACGAGGCGCGGCACGAGTTCCTTCAGAACTCGCCTCCGCAGGAAAGAGACGAACAGGCAGTATTCTTGAACTACAAAGGCACGAGAATCTCTTCCAGAAGTGTCGGCCGGATGGTCGACAAATACATCAAGATGTGTCCGGACATAAAGGACATCTCGCCGCACTCGCTGAGGCATTCGTTTGCGACGCATCTGCTCGACAGCGGCGCGGACCTGCGCGACATACAGGAACTGCTCGGCCACGCCCGCCTTTCAACCACCCAGATCTACACGCAGGTCTCGATGGAAAAACTGATCGAGGTTTACGACAAGGCCCATCCGAAAGCATAGAGCAATGATCAAGTATCAAGGATCAGGTATCAATTGTCGGGTATCAAGTGTCAGTTTCATAAACTTCGAGTCTCCGAGTTACCCGACTCCGTTCTGGTCCGCATACGAGGGATTGGAAGAATCTGACTCTCCAAACAGAAAAGGAGTCGATCAGCGGCGAAGTCTGTAGACCTTGCCGGCTGACCGACCCTTTGTGTCCGATACGAACTGAATCAGATAGTAGAATCCTTGGATTTCTGGGACTCAATTGATACCTGATCCTTGATCATTGATACATGAAGGACGCGTGCGCTCCGTTTCTATTGCTCGACGCCGTCGGCCGCGCCGATCTTGACTCCGCCGTTGGTAGTCTTCACACGGATCAATGCACCGCCGCCATTTAGGCTGGCGCTTACATTCTTGTTCCGCTGATAGTACTTCTGGTTCGGGTCTTTCTGGACCTGAAGTTCGGGGAAGTCACTCTTGAATCCGCCGTTGACTGTTCCCGTTTCAATGTTCGCAGCGTAGTTCGTCGGAAGCGCGAGCTTCACGCCGCCGTTCGTCGTCTGGACGTCGAGCCCGGTTCCACTCCAGGTGGTGCCGACGAGCGATACTTTCACGCCGCCGTTCGTGGTCCTGCCTTTTACATCTCCGGCAACGTCAGTCAGCGAAAGACCGCCGTTCAGCGTTGAGAAGTCCATGTCTCCTTGGACAGACTTGATGCTGATCCCGCCGTTGTGAGCCCTAAGCTTGAGGCTTGTCTGATACGGTACGAGAATTTCGAACGACACGGAATACTTCGAGCTTTCGCCCGAGTTTGTAGCTCTGATCGTCGGAGACGTCTCAATGCGGGTAGTGTCGACTATGTTCTTTGCTTCGGCTCCCGTATCAGCCCACGAGCGTACGCAGGCGCGAACGAGCACGTCGCTGCGGTTCTCGCCTTTTACCGCGATTCCGCCGTTCTTTCCGCTGTCGACGTCGATCGAACCCGTCGATGGGATCGTCATCTCGCGCAGGTCGACTGCGCTTTCTTTATCCCCGCCGTAGTAATTTTTGTTTGAGCAAAACTCACCGGCGCTTGCCGAAACCGCCAGCAAGGCAACCGCCGCGAATGCAAACAGACTAAGTACAGATCTTTTCATTCTTAAGAATCCTCCGGTTTGAATGATTGTTTGTTGATTCGGTGTTCTGTTAGGTAAACACCGGCACCGCCCGATTTCTGACAATTTCGGAGGAAACAGGATGTACAGGATGAGCAAGATGGGGGCACGTTTTGAGAATTGCCAACCCCTATCTTATCCATCCTGCCCATCCTGTTTTTTGTGGTTATGCAACCGTTCAAAAAAATCGCCGCATCACAGCCGTAGTTTCAAGAAACCATCCTAAATCCGAAAAGTTGAAGAGGTAAGTTGTTATGCGGCTTAGGTTTATAGCCTTGTTCGCGCTGGCCGTAATGTGTCTTTCGAGCGTGCAGGCCCAGAAGATCGATGAAGAAAGGTCGGGTGCGGTTTTTGGCGAGGGCGGCCTGGAATTCACGCTCGCCTATAAGAACTTCGGCAACGAGTTCGACACCCGACTGACGGTCGACCTGCTGGACGCCGACGGAAGAGTTTCGGCGACGACCAACAGGTACGTCCGTGTTAGAAAAGGCCGAAAACAGATTTCCGTGCTTCTTCCTCTGACGGAGATCTCGCAAGAGGAGCGGGAAGATCTGATGTGGTACCGGATCCGGTACAGGCTCGGGAGCGCACACGGCATAGCGTCCCTTTCACAGCTGATAAAGGACTTCTTCGAAATCAGCGTCGCTTCGCCCGACACGATAAAACCGGGACAGACATTCCGGACCCGGATCCGCGCCAATGACCCGTTTAAGAAGATCCCTGTGAGGGATGTAAACATCGCCGCGGCATTGGAGATCGAAATCGAGACAGAAGGCGACGACGATACGATCGAACTAAAGGCGAAAGGCAAGACCGATTCTAAAGGGATCGCGACGCTGGAGTTCCGTATCCCGTCCGGGATCTATATCGACTATGCGAACGACCTCAACATAAAGGCCGAAAAGTTCGGCTTTGTCCGCGAAGTAGAACTCGGCCTCGACGAGTTGGACTCCCAGGGGGTCCTATTCTTGACGGTAGACAAGCCGATCTACCAACCGGGCCAGAGTTTCAATGTTAGAGCTCTGATGTTCGATACCTCCAACACGGTGATAACCGGGGAGGAACTGGAGTTCTCGATCTATGACGAGGAAGAAACGCTTCTATTCCGCGAAACGGTCGAGAGCTCCGACTACGGCGTGGCCTCTGTATCCTGGCAGATCCCGGACAATGCGAAACTCGGTAACTACAAGGTCGAAGTCGAAGGCGAAGATGACCTTTCGGGTGGGGTTCTTCACTTCAAGGTCACTCGCTACGATCTGCCAAACTTCACAGTCGCGGCCAGGCCAGACAAGTCGTATTACCTTCCCTCAGACAAGACTGCGACAATAACGGTTTCGGCTGACTATCTGTTCGGGAAACCGGTCCATTCAGGAAAGGTCCGGCTCGTGCTTGAGACCGACCGTAAATGGAATTGGAAGAAACAGTCCTGGGACATCGAAGAGGGCAGATCATTCGAAGGACCAACCGACGGTGAAGGCAAGTTTGTAGCTGAACTTGATATCTCCGATGAGCTTATGAAGCTCACATCATCAAGGTGGCGAAGATTCGAAGATCTTCATCTGGCCGCATACTTCACCGATCTGACGACAAACCGAACGGAACAAAAGCGGTTCGACATACGACTTTCCAAAGAGCCGATCCACGTCTATTTGTCTGTCAACGGCGAAAGCCTCAATCAGTCCCTGCCTATTTCCGGTTGGGTTTCGACCTTCTACGCCGACGGCACACCTGCCGTTTGCGAGATAACGGTGGAAGCGAAAGGAGACACGAACGCCGAGTCGACTTACAAGCACATCGCGGCGGCGAACTCCAACCGCTTCGGTGCCGGCAAAGTCATCTTCCGCAGCCCCGAACTCGAATCAAAGAGTGACGATCTGGACTTAAAGGTAGTCGCGCGGGACGGGTCCGGTTCTGAAGGAACTTTTTCCGATACGATCTACCTGAGTGAAGATCCCGCGATCACGATTTTTCCGGAAAAAGCGATACATAAGCCTGGGGAACCTGTTTCAGTCGAGGTCTTTGCGACGCTTGAAGACAGCCCTTTGTTTGTAGACGTCGTTCGCGACTGGTCCGTCGTGGCAAGCCTCAATATCGAGCTAAAGAACGGCAGGGCCAAGATAGAGATCCCGTACGAAGCTGACTTCGCCGGAGACCTTCAGATCTGGGCTTACGCTGAGTACATAGACAAAGACCTCGATGTTCAGGTCGCAAGAACAAAGACCTCTGTGATCTATCCGAGGCAGCAGAACCTTCTTCTCGACACAAAATTTAGCGCGGCGAGCTACAAACCCGGCGAGGACGCAAGGGTGAACTTCGCAATAAATGACGGGCGCGGCAACGCAGCACAGAGCGCGCTCGGTGTAGTGGTGTTCGACAAAGCCGTGGAAGAGCGGGCCCGTACCGACGCGGAATTCGGAAGCTACTTTACGAGGTTTGATTCTTGGCTGGGAAGATCAAGGCGATTCGGATCGCTGACGCTAAAAGACCTCAACGACCTCGATCTAACAAAACCCGTCTCGGAAGAACTGCAGATCACCGCAGAGCTGGTCCTTCTAGGTGCGGGAGGCTACTACTGGCCAAAGGTCGAACGAAGCGAGATAGATCTCACCGAACCTGAGTACTTCTTCAAGAGCTATTTCAATACCCAACTCGGGCCGATCGAAAGGGCTTTGGACGCGCGATCTAAGGAAGACAGTTCGATTGCGACCGATCTTCGGACGCTTGAGGAAATCCTTTCGAGACGCGGGATCGATTTCTCAAGTCTGACCGACCCCTGGGGGAGACCCTACGAGGCTCGATTCTCTGCGGTCAAAGAATATCGCGTGATCGAGATCGTAAGCGGAGGCGCCGACAAGAAGATGGGGACCCGGGACGATCTGATCCTCAAACGGATGAATTACAAGTACTTCAGTGCGATCGAAGAGAAGATAAAGCAGGCGGCTGCAGAGAAGCGAGATTCCGAACGGGGATTTATCCGCGACTACGAAACCCTGCGCAGCGAGATCGCCAATCTTGGAATCGAACTCGACTCCTTGCGCGACCCCTGGGGCAACAAATACCGTTTCTCGTTCAGCGTAAACTACGGCAGCTATGCGATCGAGGTGTATACATCCGGCGCAGACGGGAAGTTCGAATCTGAGATCTGGCGCGGCGACGACGCAATAGTGGCTCGCAGCTACACCTCCTATTTCGCATCGACCGAAAGCAAGATGCGATGGGCGCTGAGTGTCGGAACAGACGATGAATACTGGAAGTTTCCGGAAACGGAAGAAGAATTCTGGCAGATCCAGAAGCTTCACGGGATCGAACGCGATTCGATCAAAGACGGTTACGGACGCCCCGTCTACATCAACATCTTCGAACAGACAAGGTATTCGGACAAAGCCTCTGTCAGCGACGGCAAGATGACGATCAAGCCCGTTACGGAGACGGTCCGCCACATTGAGGTCCGCAGTTTGGGATTTGACGGAAAGATGGACGACGGTGTCTACCCTGATGATGATTTCAATCTCGCACGGTTCTCTTCAAACCAGATTCGGCGCCACATAAAGCCTCCTCAGTCGAAGCTCACGATCAAGAAGATCGTCTTCGCGGGATCGAACGGGGCGATCACCGGCACCGTCACCGATTCAACCGGAGCCGTTATCCCCGGAGCGATTGTGACGGTCTCAGATGACGCAAGATCGATAAGCAGGTCCACGGAAACGGACTCTCAAGGCGTGTTCCTGATAGAGAACCTTCCTTCCGGAAGATACAGGGTGAAAGCTGAAGCGAGCGGCTTTGACACTTACGTATATTCACAGATCCAGGTCAGGGCATACTCGTTGACTGAGATAGAGATCTCGCTTACACCGGGCGGAGTCACAGCGACGGTGGATGTCAGCTCAGGTGAATCCCAGCAGATAGTGAGTGCCTCTTTCGCCGAACTGCGAACGACCGTAAGTGAGGGGCCAAATGCTCCTACGACCGGTGCTCAGATGGAGACTCCCCGCTTGCGAGAATACTTCCCGGAAACGCTTGTCTGGGCTCCCGAAGTCATCACCGACGATCAGGGCAAGGCCGAGCTGAAGTTCAAAATGGCCGACAACATCACCACGTGGAAGATGTACACGATCGCGTCGACAAAGAACGGGAAGATCGGCGTCTCAGAGAACGAGATCACGGCATTCCAGCCCTTCTTCGCCGATCTCGAGCCGCCCAGGTTCCTGACAACCGGCGACGAGATCCATCTTCCGGTGCAGATCAGGAACTACACACCCGACTCCCAGCCTGTAAAGGTGACGATGGACCGGGCCAACTGGTTCTCGTTCCTTGGCGAAAGCGAGCTGAATCTCCAGGTCGCTTCGAACGCCAGCGAGAATGCAGTCTTTGGCTTCCGTGCCGAGCGAGCGGTCAACGGTGGGAAGCAGCGAGTCACGGCGATCGCGAACAATGATTCCGACGCGATCGAGAAACCGGTTTCGGTGCGGCCTAACGGCCAGGAGAGGGTTTCGACGGATTCGGACCTGTTCTCTGGAAGTGCAAAGTTCCGCATTGATTTTCCTGCCGATGCGCTCGAAGAAGGACGCAGCGGGAATCTAAGGCTATATCCGAATTTATTGGCAAACGTCGCCGATTCCGCCGAGGGTCTGCTTCGAAGGCCATATGGCTGCGGCGAGCAGACCATCTCTTCGACATACCCGAACCTGATGATCCTGAAGTTTTCACCGAAGAAGAGCAGGCTGCGCGAAAAGGCTTCGAAGTTTCTTCGTCAGGGGTATGAGAGGCTTCTCGGTTATCAGGATTCGACCGGCGGATTTACGTACTGGGGCCGCGAAGGATCAGCCGACATTTCGCTAACCGCTTACGCCCTCAGATTCTTGAAGGATGCGCGGAGCGAGCTCGAGATAGACGCGTCCGTTATCAGAAAAGCGGAGAACTGGTTGATCGAACAGCAGCGGCCCGATGGAAGCTGGACGCGAAAATACTCGTGGGAGAGTTCCGAGAACAGGGCCCGGACTACGATGCTGACCTCGTACATTGTCCGTTCTTTGACAATGAGCAGGCCCGAGAATGCCACGAGCGACAATACGGACGAGGCGCTTCGAAAGGGTCTTGAATGGCTGAAACAACGAAACTCTGAGATCGACGAGCCGTACGCGATGGCATTATACGGGCTCGCTTCTTCCGAGGCTGGATTCGAAGAAGATGCCGACGCGATCGCAGAACGCCTTGAACAAATGATGATCCGCGAAGGAAACTCCGCCTATTGGAAGCTTGAAACGAACACGCCTTTCTACGGATGGGGAACTCCGGGCAGGATCGAAACGACGGCTCTCGTAGTACAGCTATTGAAGAAAACGGCCGGCACAGAGGCGGAGCGGGAATCGATTCAGCTTGGAACGATGTTCCTTCTGAAGAACAAGGACCGCTACGGCGTCTGGTATTCCACACAGACGACGATCAACGTTCTCGATGCCCTGTTAGCCGTGCTCGACAGTACGAGATCTGAGGCACAAGCGAAACGGACGGCCGAGGTCCTTGTAAACGGAAGAGTCGTAAGATCCCTCGAGCTTCCGCCTGTAAACGAGATGGCTCCGGCGATCGACATAGATCTCTCAGCCGAACTGGGCCCGGCGACAAACATCGTCGAGATCAGAACAAGCGACGACGCCGATCTGATGGCTCAGGTTGTCGGGACGCATTTCCTGGCCTGGAACATCGCACTCGCGAGTAATCAGGCCGGTACTAACAGCGGTTCAGACGAGTCCGTCTCGCGTCTGCTCGAGATGGACTACTCCTGCGACAAACTGAATGCAAAAGTAATGGAAGAGGTCACCTGCAGTGTTAGAGCAGAAAGGGTCGGATTCCGCGGTTATGGAATGCTTCTCGCCGAGATCGGGATCCCGCCGGGCGCCGACGTCAGCCGCGAATCCCTGGAACGTGCACTCGATGAAGGAAACGGGATCAGCCGCTACGACGTACTTCCGGACCGGATCATAGCCTACATGTGGGCGCGGCCGGGAGGAACAAAATTCGATTTCTCGTTCAGGCCTAGATACGGGATAGACGCCCAGACTCCGGCTTCGATGACCTACGACTATTACAACGAGGAGGCGAAAGCGGTCGTCGCGCCGTTAAAATTCTCAGTGAAGTGACAAGAGAGAAGACCTAACAGGCACAAGTCAGGTTTCAATGATCAAGGATCAAGGATCAAAACCTCTGAGAACCCAGTACTCAAAGTGAGACCGGTTATCAAATTAACCGGACAGATGTGGTACACAACAATTGACACATGATCCTTGATCATTGAAACCTGACCACATCTTTTCCATCCTGTCCATCTTGTTCCATTCCCTAATCCGTTTCGAACTGAAGTTCCTCGATGATCTCCTTCATATACCGCTTGCCGAGTTCCAGTTCCTCAGGCTTCAATGAAACGGCACCGACGACGGCGTGGCCGCCGCCTCCATAGCGTTCACAGATCTCGGCTATGTTGTGAAGCCTCGGCCTTGGAGACCAGGGGTTTGACCCAACGGAGATCTTCGTCCGGAAAGTGCTCTGCGTAAGGGCGACGTTGTATGTGGTCTGTGGATAGAAATAGTAAGGGATGAACTTGTTGTAGCCTTCGATCCCTTTGTCGGTGAGATCGAAACTCACCACGCCCCGCGAGTAGCTTGCACGGCTCTTGATCAGCTCGACCGTGTTCCAGTGCTGTTCGAGGATGGGTTCGAGCTTGGCCCTGACCTCTTCACTTGCCACAACTTCATCGAGCGACTTGCTCTGCAGCGCGATGATGATCTTCTCGACTTCCTTCGGGTCCTTCTCGGATTCGATCACCTGCATCAGCTTTAGCGCCGAAGACCTTAGCTCGACGCATTGAGCCGGCGATTCGTAAAGTGCGCCATCGATGATGTGCGCCCACTCGATCAGCTCGTCCATCGAGGAGTCTTCAAACCCGAATTTTTCTTTCGCGACCTTCGCAATGAATTCCGCACAGGATTTGCTCTCAGTATCCAGAAACTTCTTGCCGGATTCGTCCGCAAGAAAGTGCCGCTCGTCTTCTTTGCTCAGAAATGCCGACTGATGATGGTCGAACCACCAGGTAAGACGGTCATCCGCGCAATACTTGAAATCGACTATCGCGTTCTCGTCCCCGTCGAATTGTTCGCGGTCAAAAGCGTTGCCCGCGCGGTGCATAGTCGGGGTGTAGCCGATCTCGGCATCGGGCTTGATCTTCGCGCGGTAGAACTTGCTGAAGAAGGCTGCCGACGAAACGCCGTCGAAGCAGTTTCCGTGATAAAGTATCCTCAAATCCATACAGTTTCCTGAGCCCCCGTCCGGGCAAACATTCAAGATTAGAGGGAGGGCTTCAAATCGTCAAGCAAGGGGTTTCTCTTTCGAAAACCGATATGAAAGTTCGCATTGCGGAGAAGACAGATATTCCTTCGTTGATCGCTTTCAACCAGGCAATGGCTTTAGAGACCGAGGGTAAGAGGCTCGTAGACGAATTGATCTCAGAAGGAGTAGCGGCAGTATTCGAGGATCGCGGAAAGGGTTTCTATGTGGTCGCTGAAAACGAAGGCGGGATCGTCGGCGGGCTGATGATCACCTACGAATGGAGCGACTGGAGGAACGCCTGGTTCTGGTGGATCCAGAGTGTCTATGTAGTACCGGAATCCCGCGGCGGGGGAGTCTACCGGGAACTCCACGAATTCGTCCGGGACCTCGCAAGAAAGCGCCCGGATGTCTTCGGGATCAGGTTATATGTAGAAAAGGAGAATTTCGGCGCACAGAAGGTTTACGAAAGGATGGGTATGGAAGAGACCGCTTACTTGATGTTCGAAGAGGAACTGGACAGGTAGCTTCTATTCTCAAGCTCCATTCGACCAGCAATATAAGTTGCCCCCCGCTTCAGCGGGGGGATGAGAAGCGACTCACATAATCTTCTGCCGGCTTTAAGCCCGCGTCTTTAGGGGCTGAAGCCCCTGGGCATGGTTTTCATGCCAGGTAACCCCTCATTGGAAGTCAACCTTCCCCAGGAATCTCCATAAGAAAAGGCTGCCAAATTCGGCAGCCTCGGCAATCTTGTGAGTCCCAACTATTTCAAAGAGATCTCCGGAGGATAGTAGAAGCCCCCGTGGGTCACAAGGGTTTCGGTATCGAACTTTTTGCGAGCGCCGCAGGAAAGGCAGCTCCGATAGCTTAGCCTCCCTTTTGAAAACGGACGGCTGAGGTTCCCGTGCCGGCAACCGAAAAGGCGGACGATCACACCTATCTTTTTTCCAAAAACTCTTCTTTCGGCGGACGCGAAAGCGCGGCCCGCATTCCTCATCGAATAACCCATCGACACCCACCTCCTTGCTCAATTTGTATTGACGATATCGAACTAAACACGGAATTCTAACTATTTTTCAGAGACTTGGTCTGATTCCCGGTGTACTCCGGATTCACGGAGTCGTTTGAGATATTGCCCACCTTCCTGTTAAATGCTTCAGTGGCTGCTATTACAGAAGCAAGATTCGCGAAAATTTGCGGAGAAATTTCAAAAGACCGAGAATCGATCGTCCGTCATAACCCGATAGGCACCGAAGAAGAGATCCTCCTGTGGATGCTTCTCAGCGTGCTGATAAGCTATTTAAGCCTTTCAGAAACGGAAACGCCTTGTTTTTCGGGCACTCCGGACGCACATACGTATAAGAAGGCGATTCATCACGTTTTGAAGAACCGCCGCGAGACGAATTTCGATATCGAGAAACATCTCTCACGAATGCTCAAGAGCAAAAATACTAGCCACAGATAAAGGGGATGAACACGGATTCAGTTGAATTGAACACAATACTCAAGACCGTAATCATAGGCCGACCCGATAGCCATCTGTGTTTATCCCCTTTATCTGTGGCAAAACCACACAATGATCATAGAGAAGTTCACCATCACGCCCTTTCAGCAGAACACGCGAGTCGTCGCCTGCAAGGACACAAGGAAAGCCATCTGCATCGATCCGGGCGAAGAATGTCCGGAGCTTGTCGAGTTCGTGAACGAAAGCGGATTTGATCTTCAGGCTATCACCCTGACGCACGCCCATCTCGATCACGTAGGAGGGACGCTCGCGCTTTCGGACAGCTTTCCCGATGCCGAGATCATTCTTCACAAGGACGACGAGGAGATGTACCTCAACCTTCCTTTACAGCCGCTGATGATGGGGATTCCCCAGGCGCAGCTGAAGCCTTTGAAGATGGATTACGGCGATCCTCCAAAGATCACGAGGTATTGGGAGGACGGCGAAGAGTATGCCGTGGGAAATTTGGTTTTCCGGATATTGCACACACCGGGTCACACGAAGGGGCACGTGATCTTTGCTGAAGAGAAGGAGAAGAAGGTGTTTGTAGGTGACTGCCTGTTTCAGGGCTCGATCGGACGGACGGATCTGCCCGGGGGGTCCTACGAACAGATAATGGACTCGCTCAACGAGAAGATCGTGACGCTGGGAGACGATTTCACCGTGTATTCCGGTCATGGGCCTGAAACGTCCATCGGCAAAGAAAAACGGACAAACCCTTTCCTGACAGGCGTTTATCAACCTTCGAAGGGTAGGTTCGTTTAACCCTTGCCAACTGTCTTCTGCCGTCCTGAGGACAATGCCTCTCTGCATTCCGCCACGAGCTGTTCCAGTATCAGAGGCTTCTCGAGTGTCCGCGCTACTCCCATCGATGATGCCTCCGAGGCAAGTTCATCGCTCAAGTACGCCGATATCAGAATGAACCGGCCAGCATCGACGGTACCAGCTAGACCGGCAAACACTTCCAACCCGCTAGATCCTGGCAATCGATAATCGCAGACGACCAGTTGTTCGACGTGGTCGCGATCTTCGCGGATCATATTGATCGCGGATTCGCCATCCGGGAAAACCTTGACGACAAAACCCTCGCGCGAAAGGTAGCTCGCGAGCCCGCGCCGCTGAACATCGTCGTCCTCGATCACGTAGACGCACGGCGGCTCTGCTTCTGAATGCGGTTTGTTTTCTTCCGTCATTGGCGAATCCAAGTGCAGGCTACTCCGGCTGTTTGCCCGGAAGTGGTTTGTCTCCAGCAACACCGAAACTGTCCACCCTGAATCCCCCTGTGCTGAGTCTCTGCCACCAAGCGCCGTTGCGAAAGACTGCGATGTCTGCCGTGCCGTCTCCGTCATAGTCGCCGGGGACGGGAACATCTCCATTCGCTCCCCACTGAATGATCTGAACACCAACTGTGCTTTGAAGCAGATACCAGCCGCCGTTCGAAGGCCTGAAAACAGCGATGTCATCCTCTCCGTCACCGTCATAATCTGCGGGAACCGGTATGTCGCTCGATATGCCGTAGGGGATCGAATCGAAGTTTTGGTTTGGAATGCCGGTTGGGCGAGCGATGTACCACCGTCCATCGGACGGCCTGTAGACCGCCAGATCGTCCCTGCCATCACCGTTGTAGTCCATCACAAGCGGGAGGTCTCCGTTCACACCGAATTGGTGCGACTGCACTTGTCCGTCGGAACTCTGCAGGATGTACCAGAATCCGTTCGAAGGGCGGAATACCGAGATGTCGTCCATTCCATCGCCGTCATAGTCGAGACCGATCGGAATATCTCCCGGAACTCCCCACTCGATCCCCTGTGCCGGTCCGCCGCTGCTCGGAAGAATGTAGAAATCCGGCTGTCCCGGTACCGAACTGGGCCTGAAAATGGCGATGTCCACATTGCCGTCTCCGTCGAAATCGCGCGGTACCGGAACATCTGTCGAAAGGCCGAACTGCGCCGCAGCGAATCCGTCTGTTGATCCAAAGAAATACCAGGTGCCGTTCGAAGGCCGGAAAAGCGAGAGGTCTGACTTTCCGTCACAATCCCTGTCTGCACTTACGTCGCCGCCGCCGCAGGCAAGCGGCCTCAGGACTGTCACTTGATTGAGATTCGGAAACGCAACCACTATCTGCTGGAAGACGGGATCCCAGGCGTACTCGATCGACGAACCGGCCTGTGGAACGGTCCCGATCACGCTCGTGTTCTGGGGGATCGTGCCCGTCGAACCCGCAGTTATGTCAATGTAGCTTACGGCACCGACATTCTGACCGGGTGTTCCAACGGTAAGCGGTGACGGGACAGAGTATCCGCGGCTTTGAATAATAAAGTCCCCGTTAGGCAGCACTGTCAGCGGTCCGTTTCCGATCTCATCGCCTGCAGTTGTACCGACGATCGAATTGGCAGCCGAAACGGGACCGAAGCAGCCTTGTGGTCCGCACAGTGTGACCGCACCAGCGTCGGTCGCCGAACCATTGTCCCAACGGTTCGCCTTGACGATATACCGCGAGCCGCTGACGAACCCCTCACTTCCTACATCGTCGTTCGGGGATGACCCGACTAACGAGTTCGCATCGCTAACAGCTCCAGTACATCCGACTACACCGTTGCATAATGTAGCAGCGCCGGCATCGGCGATACCGCCCCGGTCCCAGTCGCTTGAAAGCACTACGTAACTTCCGTTCGCAAGCGTCAGGATCCCGTTTCCGCCTATACGGTCGCTAGCGGAACTGCCGAAAAGCGAGTTTGATCCGTTTATAGGGCCGGTCGGGCATCCTGCACCTGTGCAGAAGGTAACCGCGCCTGAGTTTTGGACACCGTTGATACTTGCGAACCTGCTTACGATCACCACGTTTCCGTTTGCAAGCTCGACCGCGCTATCCCCAACGAGATCGTTTGCCGTTGTCCCGACTAGCGAGTTCGAGGGACCGACGACTCCGACACAGCCCGTGACACTATTGCAATTCGTAACGGCACCGGCTTCATTCGCACCGACGTTGTCCCAGTTCTTGCTGAGAAGGAGATAGTTTCCGTTGGATAGAGGCATTCCGACGTTTCCTACTACGTCCGAACTTGTCGCTCCAACCATCGAGTTCGAGGTTGCAACGGGTCCGTTGCAGCCTGAGAAGCCGTTGCAGAAGGTGGCAGCACCTGCGTTTGACCCTGTCGGACTGTTCCATCTCGGCGTCATTGCTACATAGTTGCCGGTAGCCAGAGCCATCACCGCTCCAACCTCATCACCGGAAGACGTACCGTGCAGAGAGTTGGTGGTTGAAACAGGGCCGGTGCAGCCTACATTTCCGTCGCAGAAGGTCACTGCACCGCCATCGACGGTTGTAGGAGGATCCCAGAATCTGCTCCCGACGACGTAGTTTCCGCTGGCAAGCGGGGTTATACCGAAGTTGCTGACCTGATCATGATTCGTCGAGCCGACCAGAGAGTTCGCGGCGCTGACTTCGCCGACGCATCCCGTACTTCCGCTGCAGAACGTCGCCGCACCTGTATTGACGGCACCTCCGTCCCACAAATGGCTGGAGACCACGAAGTTGCCATTGTGCAGCTCGGTGATCCCAAGCCGTCCGACCTGGTCATTTGCAGTCGTACCGACAAGAGAATTGGCAGCTGATACGGCTCCGGTCGGACATCCGGTCGTTCCCGAACAGTAGGTAACGGCACCTACATTTGCCGCACTCTTCGAATCCCAGTCGAAGGAATTGACGACGTAATCGCCGTCGGAAAGGACCTGGATTCGATCGCCGACGCGGTCACTCGTGTTCGAGCCGATCAGCGCATTGTCTTGGGTGATCGTCCCGACGCAGCCTGTCACTCCACTGCAAAAGACCACGGCTCCCACATCGACGGTTCCTCCGTTGTCCCACGTATCTGCGAGAACAATATAGTTGCCGTTTGGGAGGACGATTATCTCGGAACCGATGCTGTCCTCTGCCGTGCCTCCCACCAGACTCGTCAATGGCTCGATGATCGGCGGACATCCTGTAGTGCCGCTGCACAAGGTCACTGATCCGACATCCTGTCTTGTGCTGAGGTCGAAACTGTAGGTCGCGACGACGAAGTTACTGTTTGGGAGGATATAGATATCAGTACCGCCGATCTCATCCGATTGGGAACTTCCGGTCATCGTGCTGATCAGCGCGCCTGTAAAACCGTTGAAAAGGTGAACCGCGCCAACATCATCGGGCCCGCCGGACAGATCGAAACCCGGATCTGTGATCACGATGTTTCCGTTCGGAAGAGTGAAAATATTCTCGCCGAAGTTGTCGCTTCCGTTTGGGGCGGGAATGTCGAAACTCACCTGGGCGGCGATAGAAGTTGCCAGCAGAAAAAGGATCAGGATCGAAGCGGCGGTGCGGACTCTTGCAGGTAATCTCATATGGCTGTCCCTCAGTTCTCGCGTGATGGATTTGAGAAACAGAGATGCAGCTACCGTACCTGTTGCGGGTATCCTCGATATCGACGCAAACTCGCATCTAACTATCGCATTTAGAACGAGTTACAGAAAAAAGGGAAGTTCACACGCGGAAGCGCTGGTGAAGACGAGAAATGGCAGAGTGTAAAGCTGGCTTGTCAGAAAGTAGTTTCAATATTTCAAAGTCTCACGCATTTTCGCTTTCGGGACCGGACAATCCGTATTCTTTAATCTTGGAGTGCAGCGCCGGCCTCGATATGCCGATCTCGTCCGCCGTCTTGGAGATATTCCAGCGGTTCTTCTGAAGATGGTCCTTTATAAAAGCCTTCTCGAAGTCTGCGACCAGCATTCCCCTTGCCTCTTTCAGGTCCGAGTTCGAATGCACGGCAGCCTCGTTGTTCGAATCCAACGCGAACACCGACTTTGGCAGATCATCCGGTCCGACCGGGTCCTCGCCAGCAGTGACAACGATCAGCTCCACGAGGTTTTCAAGCTCACGCACGTTTCCCGGCCACGAATGCTCTTCAAAGGCCCGTAATGTCTCGGGTGCCAATTCGACCTGTTTTCCCTTTGCGGCATTTTGTGCCTCTAGAAAGTGCAGTGCGAGGCGCTTTACATCGCCTTCCCGGTCTCTCAGAGGGGGCAGGTCGACTGTGGCTACCGCGATCCGATAAAAGAGATCGCTTCTGAATGAACCGGACTCAACCAGGTCTGGCAGGTCGGCGTTTGAAGCGCAGATCAACCGGATATCGACCTTCGAGGAGACCGTTCCTCCCACCTTCCGCACCTCTCTTTCTTCTATGGCCCGCAATAGTTTTGCCTGAACGGGAAGCGGCATCGACGAGATCTCGTCCAGAAAAAGCGTGCCGCCGTCCGCCGCCTCGAAAAGACCCTGCTTACGGACCGAAGCATCCGTAAAAGCGCCTTTCTCGTGACCAAAGAGCTCACTCTCGATGAGATTATCCGGCAGCGCCGCGCAGTTTACGGCTATGAACGGCTTTCCGGATCGGGGCCCGTTCTGATGGATGGCCTGAGCCACCAACTCCTTTCCGGTTCCGCTCTCTCCCGTAAGAAGCACAGAAATGTCCCGGTCACGGGCAAGAGGCGCGATCTTCTCGTGAAGTTCTCGCATTACGGCACTTTCGCCGATGATCCCGCCAAAACCGAAGCGCCGGTCGAGTTCGGTCTTTAGCCGCTTGTTCTCTGCGGCAAGCGATCTGCGTTCGATCGCCTGCCGCACCTTTATCTCTATTTCGCCCAACTGAGGCGGCTTGCATATGTAATCATCGGCCCCAAGTTTCATCGCCTCGACAGCCGACTCTACCGTCGCGAATGCGGTAAGAACGATCACAGGAAGGTCGGACCCTCCGACCCGAATCTGCTGGAGCAGCTCCGAGCCCGACATCTTTGGCATCTTGATATCGGTGATAACGAGGTCGAATTTCTCGGCATCAAGCCGTTCCAGAGCTGCTTCGCCGTTTGTACAACTATGCACCCTGTACCCGCAGCGATTCAGGTGCAGTTCGATCGGCCGCCGGATCTGGGCCTCATCGTCAACAAGCAGAATCTTTGGACGTTTACTCATAAGTGCCGTTATTCGATTTTTGTCCGCCCGAAGAATGGTAGACAGGGAGCGTCAGTGTGAATTCCGAGCCGCTGCCCTCGGAGCTTTCCAGGCCGATGGATCCGCCGTGCGCGGCAACGATGTTCGACGCGATAGCGAGCCCTAGTCCACTTCCTCCGGACCTCGTCGAATAAAATGGATAGAAGATCCTGGACCTGTCTTTCTCCGGTATGCCCGCACCGTCATCCGCGACCGCGATCACGGCGTGCTGATCGCCGTTCGAGCTTCGGATGGTGATATTTCCACCAATATCAACGGCCTCGACCGCGTTAAGAAGTAAATTGATGAGCACGCTTCTCAGAAGCTCCGGATCGCCAAGCACCTTTGGCGAGCCTTCGGATTCTTCTACCTTCACAGCGACATTCTTGGCTGCCGCTTCCGTCTCGGCGTACGGGAGCGCACCCCTGACAAGCTCATTTACGTCGACCTCGCCCCGCCTGAGCTTCGGCGTCCGGTAATACTGTTTCAGATTCGCGAGCATCTCGAGGAATCCTTCCATTCCAAGCTTGATCTCTTCGAGGTATTCGCGGCGCGGGTCTTCCTTTTCAAGTTCTGAATCGAGATACTGGACCCAGAGGCTGATGCCGCTGATCCGATTCTGGATCTCGTGGGAGATCTCGGAGGTGAGTTCGCCGATAGCTGCCAGTTTTGCAGACCGGATCAGCCTCTCCTGGTAGTCTCGCAAGTCCGCCGTCATTTTCCTGTAGGTCTTCGCCAGTTCTTCGACCTCGTCGCCGGTGCTGACTTCAAGATCGATATCCAGATCGCCGCGCGCGATCTGCCTGGTCGCGCTTCCGAATTTTTCCAGCGGCACGGTGATCCGCGCCGCAAACCGGGTCGCCGCATACAATACTGCGAAACACGCCGCGATCAATGCGACGACGAAAAAGGCCTGAAACGCAAGAGTTGGCGCGGGGGTAACTTCCCTGTCTAGCACCCCTACGAACCAGTTCTCGCCGGCCTGCGGTTCATAGACCGTCCTTTGAAACGCCTCTGCGGGGAAGATCGAAAGCCCGAATCCCGTGCATGCTCCCTGCGGGGTCATTCTCAGAACTTCTTCTGAAGCCTCGTCGAGGAGACCCGAAGTTGACTGTGCAAGATCAAGCGAGGCCGCGCATTCTTCGTGCTCCACGGTCTCAAGCGACTGCGCGAAAACAAGTCCGCTGTCGTCGAATAGAAACGAAGAAAGACCCTGGCCCGCAAGCAGCGGACGAAGCCGCCGCTCGAACGACTCTGCATTCAAACTGAGAACGACTATCCCCAGGAACCTGTCGGTGACGATCCGGTCGGTGAGGATTGTCACTTTCTTTCCGTCGGTAAGCTCCCGAACCGGAGACTGAAATGCACCGCTTATAAGGGTGCGTCTGAAGTAATCTTCGTGCGCGACCGATCGCCGCTCGGCATTCTCGGTAATACGGCTGTAGCTTATTAACTCCCGGCCGTCCTTACCGACGAGCCCGAGTTCGAGATAGTACGGATTCTGTTCAAAGAAGAGTTTCATCGCGGTTCTCGCGAGGGACTCTTTCTGATCGGATTCCACTTCTTCGAGAAGATCGATCACTGCCGGCACGCCTTTTAGCAATGCCAGGTCCTTTCTTGCGTCCCTCAGCTCTTTGCGAAGTTCTGCAATGGCCTCTGTGGCCCTGCGGTCCTTTGCCTCGCGAACCTCGATCGCCTCTCCCCTGATCAGGAAGTAGTAAGCCGCAAACGCCGTCAAGAGAAACGGCGCAAGAATAAGCGGAAGCATATAAGCAACGATCTTGCTGCGTATTCTCACGGTTTCAGTGAAAAGACCTTTAAATCGTCAAAGTAAGTAGGTGCCGCAGTGTAACCTCCAAAACCGATCCGGTCTGGCGGCGGAAGACCGTCAGTCTCTGCACTCAACATCAGCCTGCCATCGACGTAATAGTCGATCTGACGAGGGGTGACGACCACCCGGAACGGATACCACTTGCCTTTCTGAAAAGGGAACCTGGTCTGGTCGAGCACCTTGCCGCTAAGGCGATATCCCTTCAATGGAAAATCATCGTTTTTCAGACTGATCCACGCCCCGACGCGGAACTGATTCCCGATGACGAGCTGCCGGCTGCTCTCCGGACCCGCCCGCAGGAAAATGCCCGCAACAAAGTGAGCGACCGGATCCAGCATAAACCGTCCTTCAAGCACATAGCTTTCCGGTTCCTCAAGCGGAGCGAACGACGCAAAATAGTTAGGTTTTCCAACCACCGAACCCATCAGGCTGTTCTCGACATTCAGCCAGACGCCCGCGGAGTCGGTCCATCCCGACCTCGGTTTCGAGAAATCCTCGCTATACAGCAGTTCGCCTGAATCCGCGTTCAAAGGATTCCGCGCTTTCCTGTCCGGTTCTTCGGACGCGGGAAGCGGCTCTGTCCCGGAAGCGGCAACCGACTTCATTCGACGCCGGTCTCCCGCATGGCCCTGTTCCAGCCAGGTCACCGCGACGGTGCCCGGTCCTACGTTCGATATCCCAAGTCCCGAGATCTCGCCGTAATCATCGACGTCGCTGATCAGTTCCGAGCGCGACCAGATCCTGCCGCTGTCGGGTGAATATGCCACGGCGACGTCGCCGAAGATCGATCGCCGTCCGGATTGCCAGGCGCAGAACAGGTTTCCCTCGTTGTCGACGGTCAGGCGCGGCTGCTTGTCGATGCCGGGCACAACGTCGTTAAGCCGGGAGTTGGGGCTGAAGGTGTTTCCGTTGTTCTCTGATCGCGAGAAATAGATATTCCAGTCGTTGTCTCCCTGCTCTCCAGGATCCCGGAAATCGGAGAAGGCGACGTAGATGTTCGAACCGTGGTCTGCAACGCTGAAATCAAGCTGCCAGACGTGCTTGGCGTCATCGTTAACCTTTCCGCCGGCGCGCCAGTGTTCGCCTCCGTCGTCGGAAATGGCGTAGCGGATATCTACGAGCGTCTTCCTGTCGCGCCAGTCTTCCCAGAACGCGAGCAGGCGGCCTCCCGCTCCGATCGCGAGCTGTGGCCCCCACTGGTCGCCTTCGCGAAAGTCGTACTCTATGGGCTTGTTCGGAGTCCAGGAGGACCCGCCGTCTGAAGACCTCGAGACAAAGACCAGTGGAAATCCGTGTCTCATGTCGGTCCACACGCAGATGATCGAACCGTCCGGTGCCTGCCTGAAAACTGGAGCACCGCGAACGGTCGACAACTCGTCATTGACCCTTGATTCGGCGGTCCACCTCCGGTCCCGGTCAGTTCGCATACGAAAGTAGATATTGCTGTCGTGGATCCTGACCGCTCCGAGACCGCGTTCCAGCAAAGTGAGTCCGGTCGGCGGCGGGTCGATCCAGGTCTCGGAGATATCCTGGATCCTTTCTTCCGCCGAAAAAGTCTTTCCGGCGTTAAGCGAAAGTCTGAAAAAACGGTCGGTCGTGCCCTGATCTGATCTCTTCGAATAGGAATAGAGGACCCTGCCGCCGTCACGGCTTTGAATCGAAAGACCGGTGATATTCTCGCCGGCCGGCAACGAACCTGGATCGGGGCCGGCCCAAAGCACCGGAGCTTCGGCCAACGAACGGCCGCTGGTTTGTGATTCGCTTTTTACTGCTGACGCGGAATAGAAGATCGGAAGGCTTATCGCGAGGATCAAGCCCGCAGTCCGCATTGCAACTCTGTAGAGATTCACGCGGGAATGATATCCGAAGCGCTAATGCAATGAAAGATTCTTCCGGCACTCGTCGGGTGAATAACACTAACGCTGCGCCTGCGTTTTGCTGTCACGAACCTTCCTGAGATTTATCGGTTCGACCTCAGGCGCACGCTGAGACCCCTCCCTCTTGCCTCTGAAGTGCTCTTGAAGGAAATAGGAGACCTCGCCTGCAACTATCCTGAATGCCCGCTCGGGTTTGATGAGGTCTGATCCTGAGGCCGAGGGTTCGATAAGAGGTATGTCGCTGAAGTAGCTGTGTTTCGAACCGTTCAGGATCGCGACTTCCGGTGATTCGAATGCCTCAAGATACCGAACCGCTATCTTCTCCGGTGCGTTGCGGCCCCACTGGGAATTCAGAAGAAGCAGGTACGGCTTGCGGGAAGGAGTCGGCATCTTGTTCAGGAAATAGAAAACGCCGTCAAGGCTGATACAGGCCTTGAACACGCGATATCTGAGACAAGACACGGTCGCCGCCATCCCTCCCATCGAATGCCCTGCGGAGGCGATCAGTGTTACGTCCGCGATACCCTTCAGAAGCGTGTCCGAGCGGTTCAACTCAAGGATCTTCTCGGCCACAAACGCCTGGTCCGCAGCCATTGTGTCAACGCCGCCTGTCATCATCGAATCGATCTCGTCCGAACCGAGCGTATCTCTTTGGATCATGCTCTCTTCAAACAGGACCGGCGCGCCGTTCTCGAACGCGACAGCAGGACCCCAGAACGGATGGTCAATGGCAGCGACGAGATAACCGTGGCTAGCAAGCTCCCTTGAAATAGCGGTGTAAACAAATCGGGGACTGTTCATGCCGTGAGAAAAGACGACTACCGGATAACCGCGTTCCGTCTTCCGCGGCTTTGCATCAATGTAAGCGTTGGTCGAAGCTCTCGGAATTCCCTCCCAGTATTTCTCAATACTTGGCCTGATTCTGTCCAGGCCGAACACGTAAGGCGCCACAGTTCCTGTTCGTTCAGCTGCGGGATACCAGATCTGAACGGCCAGCCGCCTGCTGTCCCCCGGTTCTGTAGTCCAGACCTCTTCCCTTGAACGGTCCTCGAAGTACCTGACCGTAGTTCCAACCGCATATTCCCCGGTGGCCTCGGGCAGTCCGGAACGCTCCTGCGCTTCGGCAGTAAACGGAAGGGTAAACGCGATGAGTAGAACTGCGGACTTGAAAGGGCATATTTTATTTCGCATTTGTTCACCAAACCCCGCGGCAAGTATTTTCGTGACACCGAGATCCAGAGGAGGTCAGGTTTGGACGGCCTGATTCCGGCAGTGTATCCTTGCTGAAATTCAAAATTTCAGATCTTTAAGGGAGGAGTCTATGAGGAGAATTCTGGCTGCCGGTTTGTTCACAGTGCTTTTGACGGCTCAATCGTTCGCTCACATTTCTTTGATCAAATCCGACAATGACGTTCGTGGGGAGCAGGACAATTTCCGGCTCGAAAAGGTGAACGGAACCGTTCATGTTCTTTTCGGCAGGGGTGGCAACATAGGTGTTTCGTACGGTGTGGACGGATTGCTGACGATCGACACCCAGTTCGAGAATGTGGCCGACAATATCAAGGCACAGTTAAAGACGCTCGGGAGCGACACGCCAAAATTCGTATTCAACACGCACTGGCACGGAGATCATACAGGCGGAAACACTGTATTCGGGACCGACGCGATCATCGTCGCTCACGAAAACGTCAGGGAGAGGCTCTTGAGCACAGTGAATCCACGAAACAACCAGCCGCGTGAACCGATCTCAAAAGAGGGCGCGCCGATGATCACTTACTCAAAGGGGCTCTCGATCCACTTTAACGGTGAAGAGATCAAGGCCGTCCATTTCCCGAAGGGCCACACCGACGGAGACACGGCCGTCTTTTTCACGGGTTCCAACGTCGTGCACCTCGGTGACGATTTCTTTGTCGGGAGATTTCCTTTCGTCGATCTTGCAAGCGGAGGTTCGGTTGAAGGCCTCGTGATGAATATCGGGAAGATGATCCAGATGATACCGGCTGACGCTAAGATAATTCCCGGCCACGGTCCCGTTTCGACGCTTGAGGACCTGAAGGACTATCACGCAATGCTCGTGGAGACGACCGTCATTGTCAGGACCCACATGACGGAGGGCAAGACTCTCGACCAGATCAAAGCGGCGGGGCTGCCCGAGAAGTTCAAAGATGCCGGTTCCGGTTTCATCAACCAGGATGCGTGGATCGAGACGATCTACAGGAGCTATTCACCGAAGATGGAGGGATAGTGAATAGGAAATCGTCAATGGAAAATTGGGAACTGAGAATTGAGGCAAAGTGTGAAAAGGGCAGTGTAACTTTGAATGTGAGAAGTAAGGTGGATTCTGACGAAACCGATTCTGAATTGTTTTCCGAGAATTGCCCGCAGACAACCAGCGCTTGAAATGAAGGTACCTGCCTTGGAAACCTCAAGTGCCTGTTCTTGTTACATCGTTCTCAGTTCTCAACTTTCAATTCTCAATCATCCATTTATGATTCGCGATTCACTGCCCGCGCTTCAAATCCGCAAGTATCTTTTTCGCGTTCTCCGCCGCGGGATACTTGTCGTCAATAGCCAGGGCTTTTTCGTAGAATTCGATCGCCTTTGCCTTGTCGCCCATACGATTGTAGAAGTCTCCGACGCTGTCAAACAGGTTTGCCTCGTCCGGATACATCTTCACAGCGGTCAGCAACAGCCTGAGCCCTGCTTCCGGTCTTCCTACGGATGCGAGGTCATAGGCAACAGCGTTCAGCCCTCTTCTTCCAGCAGGACCGTTCGGATTTATTCCAGCCGACTTCTTTAAGAGAGACACGCCTTCTTCCTCATGCCCTGTGATCACAAGAAGAATTCCGTATAGCCCGTTGGTCTCGGCTGAAAGCGGGTAGAGATCCACGGCGGCTTTCCCGGCCTTCAATGCTCCCGGCACATCCCCTTTCTCAACACGTGAGCGGATAAGACGATCGAAGTCAGGTATCAGATCGGGATAGACGCTGGCGCCTTTAAAAGTCGATCTTAGTTTCGCGGAAATTTTGTCAAGATCCGTGTCCTCATCGACAGAAAAACCGGTCTCCAGCTCCCTCGAAGTCCTTCTCCAGTCGAGTGCCCATTTCGAAGCCTTCTTTCTAAGATCCTCACTAAGCCTCACTCGTGCGGGCAAGCCCGCTTCAGATGCGATCACCGAGTAATCATCTAGCAACGCAGGCACACCTTTCTTGTAATAGTCGCCAAGGTCGCCGCCTTTCATACGGGCCATCGTGGAGGCCATGTGAGAAATGACCTTCACCAGCGGGCTCCCTGTTACAGGATGCCGTCCGTCACCAAGGGCGTGGCGGATGACATCCGGATCCGTGCTCTCGATCGAGTTGAGATACTCGAACGCCTTGGCCAGATCGTGTGCGTCCTCGGACATCGCCCGGCCGTGCTGGTCGAAATATCGCATTCCAAAGTCGAAGCCGCCGTCGAGGCCTTCAAGCCAGGCGTTCTCAGACGGCTCCGGAGCGTAATACTGGATCGACCAGGGCTCTCCCAGAACGATCTCAAAGACCTGCTGGACATAAGCCGAAGGGTTCGCAGGTTCGAAATTGATCGCAACAGCGGCCGAAAAATTCTTCTTCGGCACCGTCAGCAGGTAGGTCTTGGTTTCCTGCTGGGCGCCTCCGTGACCTACGACAAATCTTCCGTTCGCGGTGTTGGTACCCCAACCGTAGCCGTAGCCTATGTCGCGTCCAACTTTCGTGACCTGCGAGGTCCACATCTCAATGACGTTTTCCTGCTTCAGAATCTCCCCATTCCGGAGACCTTCTGAGAAACGAAGCATGTCGCCGACGGTTGATCTCGTTCCTCCCCCGGCAAATCTGCTGCTGATATCCACGAACTCCGAATTCTTGAGTTTTCCGTTGACCAGCTGATATCCGCGCACGCGATTCGGAATGATCTCGAGAGGATCGTCCAGACGTGTGGCTTTCATTCCAAGCGGCCCCCAGATGTTCTCTTTCATATACTCGCCGTAAGATTTACCGCTGGCACCTTCGATCACGGCACCGAGAAGGTTGAATCCGTAGCTGGAGTAGCTGTAGCGTGTGCCGGGTTCCGCAATGAGATCAAATTCCTCGAAGATCGCGATCGCTTCCCGAGTGGTCTTCGGCTCCTTGATCCTGCCCTCGACCAAGTAGTTCCTGTAATGAGAGATCCCTCCGATGTGCCCCAACAGCTGACGGACAGTTACGGGATACTTCTTCTTGGGAAAGTACGGAACGTAAGCCTGTACCTCGGCATCAAGATCGATCTTTCCTTGTTCGACGAGCTTCAGGATTCCGACGGCGGTCATCGGCTTTGTAACCGAGGCCATACGGTACGACGAATCGGCGGTAGCTGCCGTCTTGTTCTCAAAGTCGGCATAGCCAAATCCTTTGGTCCATACGAACCCATCCTTGCTGAAGCCGATCGAGAGTCCGACGGAACCATCCCGCTTCATCTGCGCCTCGACGAACTGCTCTATCCTTCGGATTTCGTCGGCGAAATCGGCCTTTGAGACGGACTGCGCAAGCACGCATTGAGCAAGAAGCAAGACTAAAGGAAAGAGACCGGCGACTGGTTTTCTGAGGTTCATAGATCAATTTCCAACTTTGCCAAACAAGCAACGCGGAGCGTTGCGCTAAACCTCTATAGTGAAACCGTTTAGAGCAGCGCACAGCGCTGAATCAAAACACCCTTATGGCTTACGAGGAGATTAACTCAGCCCTTAGGTCCTAGCTTGAGATACCATTCAGAAGATCTAAATCTACCTGCCATTTCATCGTAGCTGAACGGTCCGTTAGTATCTGCAAGAAATTGAAGCGTTTGTCGGAGCTTGTTCGAATCACGCCGTAGCAATATTGGAATGACGTTGTACCGTCACATTTCGGCGTACCATCGAATGTGCGGGCCTCTTCCTTCAACTGCTTCCTTGCCAACGCCCCAGAAAGCGGAACCATACCCTCTCTGTAGATTCGCGCATTGTGAGAAAGGGACTTTAAAGGTGCTTCTACCGCTCCCCAGAAGCAACAAATGATCCTTGGCAAAACTGACGGTTCTTCCGGATAGCGAAGCTTAAGAGAATGCCTTTCAGGTTTCTTGTGCGTAATTCCGATATCAAGTATCACCCTGAACTCACCGTTCTTCTGTTTCTTCCAGATCGAGACGTATTGACCGAACGCGACCGGTTTGCCGTCCTTTCCTTCCGGCCGGAATTCCCACGGACCTGTCGTATAGCCGATAGAGCCGTCAGCGCTGATATCGGCCCATATGGGTTCCCAGGAGAGAAGCGCGGGTGAATCCGGGCGCTTTGACCATACCTCCTTGGCATTCACCGCTTCCGGCTCGAATACGACGCCTTCGTCAGCCATGTAATAAAGGAAAGCCTCTTTCGTGCCTTTCTCGCGAGCCATCTGTGCAAAAGCCCGCTCTGTTTCCACGAGCTTTCTAAGATCAGGATTCTGTTGGGTAAACACCGAACCCGCGACGAACGTGACAAGGAAAAGGATTGCAAAGACTTTCATAGATTTGTTCTATGCCCTTTCATATGCGTCTTGACCGGTGATTGGGCGGCAAAAGGATCCACGGTAGAAAAGTTAGCCGCGAAAAATCTGGAGGATCACACAGAATACACGGGATGTACGTTTCACCAACAGGGCGTTGCGATTCGGCTTTCTGGTTCTTTGTAAATCCCTCAGTTTCCTCTGTGGTAGAAACCTTATGGTCTCCTTGAAACCTAGCATGAGAATCAACCACCAAGGACACAGATGCTCACACAGAGTACACGAAGGGAGACTCGAGACAAAAAAAGACCGAGTAGCCGAAATGAAACATCGGGTTACTCGGTTCTCAGTACTCTTTTTTAAGTACGCTTCTTGATGGGGGCAAGTCCGCCGCTAAACGGACAATGGTCGAATCGCGATCTTCTAGCGCTTCGCACTCTGACAGGCAAGGCTGCTTGTGCCTAGGTCATCAGACCCTCACTAGATCTACGTTTCACGATTCACTACTCACTACTCACTATTCACGATTTACGATTCACGATTTTCCCGTTCTTCTTTGATACCTGATCCTTGATACCTGATACCTGACTACGCGACCGTAATCTCTTTAGTCAGATAGACGTCCTGGATCGAATTCAGCAGTTCGACGCCTTCCGCAGTCGGCCGCTGGAAGGCCTTTCGACCCGAAATAAGTCCCATTCCGCCGCCACGCTTATTTACTACCGCAGTTCGAACAGCAGCAGCGAGATCTCCGTCTCCCTTTGATTCGCCGCCGGAGTTGATCAATCCGCAGCGACCCATATAGTTGTTGGCCACCTGGTACCTTACGAGGTCGATCGGATTACTTGAGGTCAGTTCGTCGTATACCTTCGGATTTGTCTTCCCGTAGCTGCTTTCAACATTGAGCACGTTGTAGCCGCCGTTACGTGTCGGAAGCTTCTGCTTGATTATGTCCGCCTGAATGGTAACGCCGAGGTGGTTCGCCTGGCCTGTGAGGTCCGCAGCACTGTGCATGTCGCCTTCATCGGTCTTGAAGACCGGGTTCCGGAGGTAGCACCACAGAATGGTCGCCATTCCCAGCTCGTGCGCATATGCAAACGCTTCCGAGACCTCAATGATCTGCCGGGAGGATTCTTCGGAGCCGAAATAGATCGTAGCGCCGACCGCGACGGCCCCAAGGTCCTTCGCCTGATCGATCGTTCCGAACATCACCTGGTCGAACTTGTTCGGATAAGTCAGCAGCTCGTTGTGATTTATCTTCACTATGAAAGGGATCCTGTGGGCGTACTTCCTCGCCACCGACCCGAGCACGCCGAACGTAGAGGCCACAGCATTGCATCCGCCTTCGATCGCTAGCTCGACTATGTTCTTAGGATCGAAAAGCTTCGGATTCGGAGCAAAACTCGCCCCGCCGGAGTGCTCTATTCCCTGGTCGACGGGAAGGATCGATAGATAGCCGGTTCCCGCAAGCCGTCCGTTGTCGAGGAGGGTCTGGATCGATCTGAGCACGGCTGGCCTCCGATCGGACTCGATCCATACGCGGTCTACAAAATCGCCGCCCGGAACGTGCAATTGGTCTCTCGGAATCGTACTGCAGGTATGACCCAATAATGTCTCGGCGTCGTCGCCTAAAAGCTCCTGTATCTTACTGTAATCAACAGCCATTCTGATTCTCCTGAAATAGATAGGAATTTTGTAATTGGTAAGGGATCGGGCACGGATTATAGCACAAGGCCCTGCAACCTAGGGACAGTGCTCGTCAGGAGGGTATCCCTGAGAACACAACGCTGTGACCTCGGTCGATCTCAGAAAGATCTGATCAGACGAAAACCTTGCCCGCGATTTAGCTTTTCGGATACTATCCGTGAACAGGTTCGGGGGGTCGGGGCCGGATAAGCGTAATTCGGACAAACCCCTTCCCGATGTTGCTCCCGATAGTTCGATACAGGCAAACCCATGAACACTCCCTTTCTGCCGCGACCTCTTGTTTTTCTCGCGTCCCTTCTAGTTCTGTTCCAGGTTGCCACTGCTAAAGATGAGATCGTTTGGCGAACCGTCACTCAAGCCGAACTGGAGATGGCCAAACCCGTTGTCGATCCGGATGCCGATGCGGAGGCTATTTTCTGGGATGTGACCCTCGACGATAAAAAGAAGAAGAGGATGACGCTTTACCACTATGTGAGGGTCAAGATATTTACCGAACGCGGCAGGGAAAAGTTCAGCAAGTTCGATATCCCGTACTCAAAGCGGATCAAGATCGAGAACGTCGCGGCGAGGGTTGTAAAGCCCGACGGCACGATCATCAATGTCCAGAGAAGCGATATTTTTGATCGGGAGATCTTGAAGGCGGGGAAGGTGAAGATCTATGCGAAGTCATTCGCAGTCCCGGGAATCGAGCCGGGCGTGATCGTCGAGTACCAATACGAAGAGTCTAGAAAGGGTGATTCAGCAAGCGGCGAACGTCTCTTGTTTCAGAGGGACATACCGCTGCAGCGTGTTTCATATTACATCCGCCCCTACAAGGGGATGGATCTCCTGGCGGTCGCGTACAACATGACCGGAGATACACACTTTGTCGATGACAGCCAAAGAGAAGGCTTCAGGGTGCTCACCCGCACCAACGTTCCTGCAATAAAGGAAGAACCTTATATGCCGCCCGACGATGAGGTGCGGAGATGGGTTTACCTTAGATATTCAGTGTTGGGTAATTACTTCGAATGGAGCCTACTGAATCGAAGAGCGGCCGCCTGGTTCTTCAAAGCCAGCGAGCCGAATAAGAAGCTGACAGAACTGGCTAGGTCCGTAGCTTCGGGAGCCTCGACAGATGAAGAAAAGCTTAGGAAACTGTACCGCTATGCACAAGGTTCGATCAGGAATCTAACCTATGATCCGTCAGTGACTGAGGAAGAACTCGAGAAGATCAAGCTGGAAGACGCAGAAGACGTACTGAAGCGGTCCGCAGGGACTGCCCCTTTCATCGATGTCCTTTTTGCCGCGCTTGCGAGGGCTCTCAACTTCGAAACGAACCTTGTTTTTACGGGGGACAGAAGTGAGCAGTTCTTCAATCCGGATAAGTACAACGATGCGGCATTCGTCCACCAATGCTGTATTGCAGTGAAAGTCGGGGAACTGTGGCAGTACTTTAATCCGGGAACGCCCTTTCTGCCTTTTGGAACTCTGGTTTGGTACGAGGAACACTCGAATGCGCTTCTGACCGGAAGGTACGGATTTCTGTGGAGGACAACCCGCTTGACCCCGCCCGAAGGATCGGAAGCAAAGAGGTGGGCGAGGCTTGTCTTATCAGACGAAGGCAGACTCGAGGGAACAATAAGGTACGAATACACGGGCCACCAGGCGATCGTTCGGCGAATGAACGGCTGGGACCAGTCGGAAGCAAAGCGCGAGGCTGAGTTTGTGCAGGACCTTAAAGAGCACCTGTCAGAGATTGAGGTAAGCGGGTTCCGGATCGAGAACTTCTCTGACCCGTCGCTGCCACTCACCTACTCATTCCGAGTAAGGATCCCTAACTACGCGCAAAGGACCGGCAAACGTATGTTTTTGCGGCCTGGATTCTTCGAATACGGTGCGAAAGCCGTCTTTCCGTCCGAGAACAGGTCGTATGATATCTACTTCCCTTATCCATGGTCGGAATCGGATGATATCGAGATCGTTTATCCTGAAGGATTCGAGCCCGAGAACATCGAGTCGCCCGGAGAGGTCACCGACCGCAGCGGAATATCCAGCCAGAAATTTAACGTGAGCATCGATGAGGCGGAAAGGAAGCTAATGTACAAGCGGACTTTTCATTTCGGAAGGAAAAACATCTTCTTCCGAACCAACGCGTATCCAGCATTGAAGAAGATGTTTGATCTGTTCAACACGAATGATCAACATTCGGTGGCGCTGAGGAGGATCGAGGTGCCTTGACCGCCTTGATCCTTTAACGCCGAGACAAAAAGAAATGCCCCGCACCGAAAAGCGGGGCATTTTACTAGATCTGTAAACATTTTAGTTGCCTGCGTCTGCCTTTTCTTCTTTCTTCTTCACCGACTCGACCTGAATATCGATGGCGACATTGTCCGCCAGAACCGCGGTGCCGTTCGGAAGGTTGCCGCCGTAGTTCACGTTGAAATCACGCCGATTGATCACGGTCGAGCCGACGACGCCCATCCTGACCGCTCCGCGCTGGTCCTTGATAGGCCCGTAGATGCTGACCGGAATCTCAATCTCTTTTGTCACGTCTTTGATCGTGAGGTTTCCTTTAACAAGCAAACGATCGCCCTGCTTCTCGATCGCAGTGCTCTTGAACCTCATCTCGGGATAGGTCTCCACCTCGAAAAAGTCCTTCGAGCGCAGGTGATTGTCGCGGGCGTCGACCCTCGTGTCGATGCTCGTCACCTGAGCAGTGAAAGCGACCGTGGAGTCCTCAAGGTCACCCGGCTTGAAATCAATGTCGCCGGCAAAATCGGTAAATCCTCCCGGCACATCCACCAGACCCATGTGCTTGATCTTGAAACCGAGATAGCTGTGCGCCCGGTCAAAGGCGTATTGCCCAGCTTGTTCTTCCTTTGAAAGCTTGTCCTCGACTGTGATCAGGTAGAGCCTCTCACTGACCGAGGTCCTACGCGCGTCAGCCTCAAACTGAAACGCAGAAAGACCTGCGAATCCCAGGGTCAGTAAAACTCCCGCAAACAAATACTTGCGCATAATTAGAAACACTCCTCAAACTGCTATTTGATCCGTGAACACCTTCATTTTAGACGCTGAGATGCTTCAACTCAAAAGATCGCGGGTTTGGCGACGGGAAGTGGGTCACTGGGACTCGACAAACTTCTTCAGTTTTTTCAGATCGCCTTCAAGGTCTTCGCGTATTTTTCTGGAGAGTATTGTGATCGGCGAGTTGTAGTTGATCTCGCCAATACTTTGCACCGTGATCCTGACGTCGGTTCCGCCCTCCGCTTCCGAAAGCATATACCGTTGCTTCTGCTCAAACGGCTCGTCGGCATAAAGCTCGACCATCCTGCCGGGTTCGCACTTCATAACGACTACTTTCGCCGAATATCTACGGCTCATGAAATCGCCAACACGCTCAACCCTGTCGCCTTTTTCGTACAGGCCCGAACCCATCGGAAACACCTCTGCAAGACTGCGTATCCAGATCTTGTCCCTTTTCGGGTTGAACATCGTGCCTGCTACTTCGTCCGGAGGTCTTGCAATAAAGATCTCGGAGTGGACTTCGATTGCCATCGCGGCTGACTCCTTATGGCGGGATTAATGGAACGATCCGGAACGGACCGGGGAAACGATATCAACATAGGTCCACGGTGTAAAGGCTCTTTGGATCAACAGTTACAGGAATTCGTCAACCGATCTGCCAATCTTTCAGGGCCTCGAACGGGTAGATCAGAAGGATGATGTTGATTATCAGACTGTCGCGGATAGTGAGTATCAGGAAGATCTCGACGACGATAAAGACCGCGAGAGATTTCCAGAACTTCAACTTGTACGCAACTATGAACCCGACGATGCAAGCGATCACATCGCCCGCCGAATTTGCGATAGAGTCTCCAAAGTACTCCAGCGAGGCGGTGTTCTGCCGATATCGCTCGATTATAATTGGCGAGTTCTCAACCACTTCCCATACCGCTTCCGCGAACACGGCAACCAGCAAAAGCCACGCAAAACCTACCTTTCCGCGAAACAGAAGCTGTGCCAGCCAAAGAAATAGAAATCCGTGCAAGAGGTGCGTCAGTGTGTAGGGATCGAAGAAGTGCTGAGAGGTGTGATCGCTTATCGGGTCGAGAGTGAGGATGTAGATCGGTGAATCGAGTTCGCACCACCATATCCTGCCCAGGAACCAGAGCTGAAGCGTCATCCATATGAGGACGGCCGCCATCAGTATCCACGGCAGGTAATCACGGAAGCTCTCGTGCCTGAATAGGCCGTCGATCTGCGTTTCGTTATTCGGCTCGGGCATAGACAAGAACAATATAACCCAGAAGTGAGGAGTCAGAAGTCAGGAGTCAGGAGTCAGAAGTCAGAAGTCAGGAGTCAGGAGTCAGAAGTCAGGAATCTGGATTCAGAAGGCAGTTCGATTTCGTAGCCGAAGACTCGGAAGATCGTTTGCTCGGGCCGAGTCCCGGCGGGACGAGTGTATGTTAACCCCGTACAAGCCGAAGGCGCACTGCGGGGTACGAGCATACCCCCCTTTTTTTGAGCCGCGTAGCGGCGACACGAACAGTGACGTATCCCCTGGGTTGCGCCCTTCGGGCTGACCCACGGCTAAACGCAGGCCGTCGCTACGCGACTCAACAGACCCGATAGACTCAACAGACTCGTCCAAGGCGTCGCTACGCGACTCAACAGACCCGATAGACTCGATCGACTCAAAGGACTCGATTGACTCGATCGACTCGACAGACTCTATTAGCTCACCAAACTCGGTCAACTCCCCCTGATCCAACCGTACTGCCTGTTCGAACGGCTTCCTCCCGCTGCCGAGTAGTCTTTCTTGAGCCTTGTCACGTAGTCGCCCGGGATCGCCTTCATCTTTTCTTTTACATCGATCCCGTAAACGCGGGCTGAATTTAGACCAAAGATCTTTTCTTTCACCTCGTCTGTCAGGGGCTTGAAGCCAAAGTCTTCAATGAACCTCTCCGGCATCTGAAGGCGTTTCAGGGCCTCGATCTGCCACTGCGGGCTTCCCCACCAGATCGAATCCGTTCCCCAGAGCACGTGATCTTCACCGAAAGCGTCGATCATCTCGCCAAGCATGTATGCGCACAGTTCAGGCGCGGTAATGGCGGTCATCCCGAATGTGGTGCCAAGATCCATATAGACATTGGTCATCTTTGGATCTTTTTTCCGGGCTTCACAAAGGTCCGAGACCCACGGCACACGTGTTCGTTCTTTAAACTTGTCCCGTATTATCTGCATAATCCCCGGCCCGCCCTGGAAACCCGCGTGATAGATCAGAAAGTTCATATCCCGAAAGTCCATTGCGGCCTTCGGAACGTCTTTGGGACTGCTGTGGTCCAGGTCCCATCCGGGCAATGGCAAACCTTTGTGGACGCATATGTTCCTGATACCGATCTTCCTCGAATACTCGTACGCCGGGTATGCGGTCTTCTCATCATCCATCCACCAGCCGACGCTACCATCAGCAAGCGGCTGACCCGGATAACCCTTCCAGGCCTCTACTTTGAGATCTTCGTGCTGGCGCTTCATCGATTCGAGATCAGATTTGCCGAGATCGGGCGAGAATAAACCGTGAGCGACGATCCGCTTCGAATCCGCAAGACCATTGACCTTTGTACGCGTCTCGATCATCTCCGCCGGTGGCAGCACGTTGTTCTTGTCTTCCTTGGCCGGAAGGCCGGTGATCACCGCCATCGATGTATCGCTGTCGAGAAACATCTCCTTGATGTAATTCTCAAGGTACATGTCCTCCCAGACGTGTTCCCTGCCGACAAGGTCCTTGTTTCCCCAGGCGGCGCCGGCATTCCGATAGTTGAGCAGCGGAGGGTCATTTATCACCTTGCCCGTTTCAACGTGATGGGTGTGGATATCGAATATGAAGGGCTTCTTAGGGAACTTCTCGTCTGTCGCAGCTGACTCGAACATCTCAGCCGCGTCCACTGTAAAGTGATCGCCAAACACCGAGTTCATAGCCAGGAAAGCGGCGGCCATCCCACCGGACGTAGCAAGGAACTCGCGTCGTGAAATTCCAAGCTTCCTGGAAGACTCTTCAGCGAGTTCGATCAGCTTGTGCTGAACCTTCGCCTGCTCTCGGGTTTGAGGGATAGGAACGAACTCTTCGTTCGAGACGATCTGCGTAGGTACAGGCAGGTCAGGGCCCAGGTCGCATTTCTGGACCCAGCGTTTCTTGTTCTTTGGTTTCTTCATACGGCAAAGGCATCACTCATAGATTTGAGGGGGCATTGCCATTACGCAAGAGGAAGGGGAAGGTTTCAGGGAGAAGGTCTGTTGAGTCTGTTCAGTCTGTTCGGTCTGTTCGGTCTGTTCGGTCTGTTCGGTCTGTTCAGTGGGTTGAGTCTATTGGGTTGATCGGGTCAAGAGCCCGCGAAGCGGGCGTCATTTCGATAGCCCCACGCAAGCCGAAGGCGCAGCGTGGGGTTAAGTTCGCAAAATAACCGCCAGCCGCGTAGCGGCGACATAGAATCTTCGAATGTCTATTGGCGGATGCGGGCCTCCGTCTCTTAACGTCCTTGTCCAACCTGCTCCTGGGGCTGCGCCTGCGGCTTGCCCCAGGCTAACCTCCGCTGCCCCGTCGGCGCAGAAGACTCAACATACTCAATCAACTCAACAGACCGAACAGACCCAACAGACCGACCGGACTCATTTAATGCTTTCCCAAAAGATCTGCGTCTGTTCGGTGTAGTTGGAATTGTTGCTTTCTCTTGCCCACGCATTCGCTTCAGCTATCACACGAAGTGCATCCGTTCGTTTGCCCTGTTTATCTAGGATCTTGGCGTAAAGCAGGCCGAATCTGGGGTTCTTCGGGCTTTTCTCCAGACCGGTCGTGATCCATTCGACCGCCTTGTCCAGATCGCGGTCGTTGTGGAAATAGAACTCGGCGGCGAGAAAATAATTGAACTCGTTCGCGGTCGCTTCATCGGCCAGAAGCTTTGCGATCTGGGCGTCAACCTGCGCGTTCACGTCGAACTTGACCGTGAACGGTACCATCGTGTTCTCCCAGCTGAGCACGACATCGACCGAATCGGTAGTGATGTTGGCGAACTCGATGGTGAAAGTTTCCACGAATCCAGCCGTTCGTTTCGGCGTTGCCCTGAAGCGAAAGACGTCATCAGCTTCCTTGTAAACATCGCCCGCCAACGAACGCAGGCCGAGGTTACTGTGAATGATCATCGTCCATTCGTTATTTCCGGGTATCGTGTAAAGCGCATACGTTCCAGCCTTGAGCTGGTTCCCGCCTACGGTCACATCTTCCTTAAATGTGAGCTTTGTTGAGGCATTGGCTCCCGTCCGCCAGATTTCGTTAAAGGGTACCAGGCCTCCGAAGATCGTCCTGCCTTTCGCCGAAGGCCGCGCGTATGTCAGCTTGACGTCGGTCAATGCGACTTCCTGGGTGATCTCCGTAAATGGGCTCAGCGTCGGGACGTTCAACCTCTCCGGGCGGTCTTGCGCAAGACCGATCCCGGAAAGGAAAGTCAAAATCGCAGCAACAGCAAAAAATCTCATTTCCTCTCCTTGATCTATTCAGCTTTCTGAAGTCTTTTTGCTACTTTCTGGACCTCGTCGAGAACGCGCAGGAGGTTTCCGCTCCAGATCTTCTCGATCTCTTCCTTCGTGTAGCCGCGGCGTACCATCTCAAGTGTCACATTGAAGCTTTCAGAAGCATCGTTCCAGCCCGCGATCCCGCCACCGCCGTCAAAGTCGGAACTTATCCCGACGTGGTCGATCCCGATCTTCTTGACCATGTAATCGATGTGATCGACGAAATCACTGACGTCTACGGGCGGCGCCGTATCTTTTAACTTTTCATCGATAATGGGACGCGTCTTTCGCTGAAATGCCATAAACTTCGCGATGTATTCGTCCCTTTCCGCTTCTGGCAGCTTCATTACTTCGGCGCGTGATTCATAGAGCTTCAATCCTTCCTTTTCTGCAAGCTCCTGCATTATCCCGCGCGACATCTCCGCGCGCTTTGCAACCTTTTCCGTGTTGATATAGGAGTCGAGCGCGACGGTCTGGACCACTCCTCCGTTCTTCTTTATCCATTCAAGCTGTTCGTCGTCGAGGTTTCTAGAATGGTCCGCCAGGGCGCGAGCCGAAGAATGCGATGCGATAACGGGTGCCTTCGAGAGCTCGATCATCTGGCGGATAGCCTCTTTCGACGGATGGGAAATATCGATCATGATCCCCCACTTGTTCATCTCCGCGACCGCCTTTTTACCGAGTTCGCTTAGCCCGCCGTGCAGGTACTCACCGTCCCTTTCACCGGTATTCGAGTCAGAGAACTGGCTGTGGCCGTTATGTGCCAAAGACATGTACCTGGCGCCGCGTTCCCAGAATTTCTTGACGTTTCCAAGATCCGTGCCCATCGGATATGCGTTCTCGACCCCGATCATCGCGACAAGTTTGCCTTTCTTTGCGATCCGCCGGACGTCGCCGGACGTCGTTGCGAGCTCGATCTGGTCCGGGGCGTACTTCGTCACGAGCCGGTCGATCGCATCGAACTTGTCGATCGCGTTTGCGTAGGCCTTTTCATAACCTTCTTCAGTCAGGTCACTCTGGCCGGTGTAGACGATGAACCAGGCGACATCAAGCCCACCTTCTTTCATCTTTGGAAGATCGACCTGGGTTTCGAGCCTTTGTGTGTAGTTCTTGTCGTCGGTGAAGTTTGCGGTGTTTATGTCGGCGTGTGTGTCGAGAGTGATCACTTCGGCGTGGATCTTTCTCGCTTTCGCGATCAGATCCTGTTCGCTAATCTTCTTCATCTTCTGTTGCGATGCGATCGGGCCGCTGAGCAACAGCGAGAAAAGGACGACTGGCAATAGAATTCTCTTCATACGGGTCTCCGTTCAATTGACTGGATAGGTTTTGCGGGGAAAGACTAAGATTAACTCGCACGCTTTCGGAGAAGCAAGAACAAAACGATCCCTCCTGCGGCCATCACTAAAGGAACAGCGATCCAGAGCAGGGTGATGATCCGCGAGCGCTCCCTTTCGGCCCGCAGATTCGCCTCTCTCTCCGCATCGGCATTGCGGTTTGCGAATGCAAGCTCCGTGAATCTCCTGGTATCGGACATAAACTCGTTCAGCTTGCCTTTCGCGCGATCCTCGATCAGGCCGCGCATAAGCCCTCCGAGCCGACCTCTCAAAGCGCTAGCCCGTGAGCGGCTGACGAATATCAAAAGGCTCTCGGGATCTCCATTGTCTCCGGGAAACCCGAACAGGGCGGTCAGTCCGAGCGTCGAATCGATGTAGTGGTTTGCGAAGATCTGTTTTGAGACGCTATATCGTGCCGCGTGGTCCGGGAGGTAGCTGATCGTATGGGTGAACATCACCACCGGCTTGAGGCCTATCTTCACTTCAGACCAGCTTAGGACCTCTTCAGTTGATTCGGGGCGATCTGCCGGATAGCTTCGGACGTGGATCGCCAGCGGCCGTGCAAACCTGTTAAGAAAAGGAATTCTAGGGCCGATCTCCTGATACTCCTCGCCGAGGTCAACTGCAGGGTCCGTATCCCTGTATATCATCAGCGAACGATTCCCATCGGCAAGGTAAGCGCGTACATATTCGACAAGCTCGCGTTTTAGGATCGCTTCCGCCCTCGCTTCCGCATCGTCTGCCTGCCAGTCAACCTCTGCTTCAAGCGCCTTGATTATCTCCTCTGAGAGGTTCCACTCGCATCCCCCTACAACGCAACCCCGAAGATCACCGATGTCCCCGGAGTCGAACTCGAGCGAGGCAAGGTCCTCGACGTCCGGAGACCTGGAGAAAGAACCGGCTTCTTTCGCGGACTCCCTTCGCTGGTTGTCGACCGCCCTTTCGAGGCCTTTTGCAGCAAGTTCAAAAGGGAAGCGAAGTTTCATTGCGCCGATTATCGCCACCTCGCGTCTGACACTCCTTTCGAGTTCCTTGATCACAGGCTCACCCGATTCCAGCCGTTCGAGGTCGGATTCGGCTAATCCGATCTTGCGAAGCTCGTCGATGACATCCGGCTTCGATGCTGTCTGCGCGGTGACTGCGATAACTGCGGCCAAAAGGAACACGACAGTTCGCGCAGTTGAGACAAATGAAAAAGGCTTGGCCATCTTATAAAGGGTTGAATTCTACCGCGTAAGCTACTGCCTCTCGTATATCGACCCTCAAACCTGCCGCCGGGCCGTTCTTAAATGCGCGCATCAGGGCGGCAAACGGAAAAGAATGCAGGCCTCGCCCGTCGAAATTCCTTATTCTCCGTCTTCAGGCGCCTTTTCCGTGAGCCCTGAAGCGCTCTTCTCGTCAGACTTGATGTGAAGGTCTCTCTGGGGAAACGGTATCTCGATGCCGGCATCGTTGAGCGCATTATAAACGCCTATGTAGAGATCGCTTCTGGTGATCCACCACCGTGACTCGTTGTCGGCCCAGACTTTGAGATGAAAGTCGATAGAATTGTCGCCGAAGCCCACGAACAGAATCTGCGGCGGCGGTTCTTCGAGAATGCCTTCGTGACTGTTTCCGACCTCGGCCAAAAGTCTCATGACTTCGTTCGGGTCCGTGCCGTACTTAACGCCGACAAATATATCAAGCCGCTTCAGCTGGTCGGCGGCCATCCAGTTGGTGACCTCTTCGGAAAGCAGCTGGCCGTTCGGGACGATCACGTCCGCGCCTTCGGGCGTGCTTACGATACTGGCTCTCAGCCCTATGCTTTTCAGATTTCCCGTATTGTCGCCGACCTGGATCATGTCACCAACGTTGAAAGGTCGCTCGAAGAGCAGGATTATCCCAGATACGAAATTGTTCACTATGTTCTGCAGACCGAATCCAAGCCCGACTCCGAACGCGCCGGCCAGAATGGCAAACCGCGTGAGATCCGTTCCCACGGCGGATATCGCGATGAAGAATCCGGCGAGAAGCACGAGGTAGTGCAGGATCGTAGAAACGGCGTATCCAACGCCGCCTGGGACGCCGGCCCTCGGATAGATGTCCTCCTCGAGCACGAACCGCGTCAGCTTTGAAAGCACGAACGCGAGCCAGACTGTGATCACAAAGAGGAGAATGTCGGAAATACTGAATACCAGCGAACCGATTGCCAGATCGGCAGTCAAGACTTCGCCGACCCGCTGGACGAGCGGTGTCAGAAGATAAAGGTTGCTCAGCAACAGCGCCAGCCAGAGAACGATCGCTATCCAGCGGAAGAACCTCGAAACCCTGCCGTGAAGGGCGTCGCCGTGATTCCTGACCATCATCAGGTCCGAAAGCGGCCTTACGCGGAATGCAAACAGGATCAGCCCGTCGACGACCATATACAACGCGTAAATCAGCAGAGCCAGATACGCGCTTTCAAGCATTCCCTCAGCAAGAAGCCGCGCAAGGCTCACGAACCCGAACGCATTTGCCACTAGCGACACAGCGAACGGTATAGCCGCGAAAGGAACGATCGCGTGAAGTATTTTCGAGATCCTTGAATGGTCCGGCCTGTCCGCGTCGATCCCCTGCTGGGTCCTGAACAGCCAGACAAGGAGCGCAAGGACTACCGTCGTCTCGAGGATCAGAAGCGTCCGCAGAATGTACGGATACGCTATGAACAGATCACTGAAGGCGTCGAAGAAGAAAACGACGACTATCGCGCGCAGACTCGGCACCAGCGGGCGCTGAACGATACGTTCGAGCACCAGATATCCCGGGATCAGGATCGCCGCTGCAAGGATCGCTTCGAGCAGGGCGGGCGCCCTTGGATAGAAAAAGCCGCTCAACGCTATCGAAAGAAGGAAGCCGGTGGCAACCGGCACTGCGAACACGGAAACGGCCCGGCGCAGCTTTGGCTCCTCTTCTATCAACTCCACGGCTTTTCGTCTCACTACAAAAAGCAGGCCGATAAAGAGCAGTGTCAGCAGAAGGTGGACTACTATCGACGTCGTATGCTCTCTGGCATAGGCGTAGAGCTCGGCGTAAAGTTCGTTGAACGACCGGGTGACATCTCTTCCGAGGTTCCCCTCAAAGGCTCCTGCCTCCCAGACCGAGGGATAATCTTTTTGCAGCAGATTGGCCAACGCCTCATCCCGTTCTCTCCTGATCTGCGAGCGAAGTTCTTCGATCCGGTTTTCACGCTCGCTGACCCTTGCCTGGAGACTGAGTACGGACCTGCGTTTCTCAGTCAAGCGCTCTCTAGCGGCTTCGACCGAACGTATGACTTCGCCGATCCTCGCTCTGACAGAAGCGGGGACGCTCGAAGGCGATTCCAACGCCTCCGCATCCTGACTGCCCGATCCGCCTGCCACAGAAGCATTCAGCTGATTCCACAGTTCCAGGGTGTTCTCGAGACTCTTAAGCTGATCGGAAATGTCATCTGAAAGGCTCTGCAGCCTGGCCTTCCATCCGGAAACAGGGCCCGACAATCCGCGCCATTCCTCTTCGAGCGATTCGAGCGCCTCGAGGGACGGTATCTGTGCCAAAAGGAGCTTTGTATCGGCACTCAACCGCGAAACGTCTGACGCCTGGTCCGAAAGGCTCCTGGTGACCTCTTCGACCGTGTTGTCCTGTGCGATCCTGGACTCGCCGGTTTCGAGTCTCCTGTCGACCTCTTCCGCGGCGTTGATCACTTCCGAAATGGGAATCGGAGTCGGGGAAGGCTCGGTCTCGGGCGAAACAGTGGGGCTCGGCGAACCGGAGCCCAACAGATCCACTTGTGCCGCGATGGCCGTTGCGGACAGCAGCAAAGTCGTCACGGCAATAGCTGATAGCAGCAAAGATCTCAAGGCTTTCATAGTCGACTAGAAAGTTCGGTGCGTGTGCGGTCGTTCGGTCAACGGCTGCAGCCACGGTGGAATGGTCATCTTTCCTTGGAATAAGTCTACAGGCTTTCTCCCCTATGTCCATAGCTTTGCCGTTTGTGGGGCGGGGACGCTCCGGTCTGTAAACAAAGTACCGGCCCGCCCTTTCGGAAAAAAGCGGACCGGCAAGATCTTCCTTGTTTCGATTCAGATCACCTGGAGCGTTTTGCGACAGAGGTTCTGCCGGCAAAGGTCATCTTCATTTCGTTGATCGCTCCGTCAGAGTCCGGGACAGGTTTGAACACGACCTCAGCCAAAGGCGAGGTGAGAGTACCGTCCGTGTCCGCAAGCATCTCGGCATCAGGAAGCCTTATCCCTAGAGGTCTAGCGAAGAGGCGATTCTCATATGCGTAGAATTCCATTCCTATAGATTCATTGACCATATAGGTTCCTACGACCTTTTTCAGAAGTTTGGCCGGAATCGCTTTCAGAGACTTCAAAGGGACGGGCTTCTTGTCTGAGAGCGGCTCAACACGAACAGGTCCGGTGTTCGCTCCTGCGCCCGCTCCTTCATTCCGCGCTGCCAGGATCTTCTCCACCAATTCTGCTCCCACCGAGTCCTGGATCCCGTTTCCCGAGTCGGTGTCGGCAAGGTGAACTACGAGAAGGTCGATCTCCGGAAACAGGATCATTACCTGACCGCCGGCGCCTCTCGCCGCAATGCGATGATAGGACTGGAACTTCGATCCGGATTCCCGGTTCGCAGGCCAAACCCACCAAAGCCTCCCGTATCCATTGCCTTCTCCACGGTAGCTGTCCTCTTCGAAAACCGTATGAGCGCGGGTGCTTTCGCGAATCCACTCTTCCGATACGATCTGCTGCCCAGCCCATTTGCCCTTGTTCAGGTAGAGCTGACCGACACGCGCAAGATCACGAGCAGAGATCCGGTAAGTGACCGCCGGATATTTCGAACTCCTTGGCTCGAGCCATCGGAAGACGTGATCGGACTGATAGTCTTCGAGACCGAGAGGCTTCGCGATCTCCTTCTCGAAAGCCGAATCGATCTCCGATCCCGTCATCTTCGAGAACGCAGCAGTGACCACATTGAAATCCCAGTTGTTGTAGTACCAGAATTTGCCCGGATCGTGCGCTCCCCTTTCGGGACGCCGGTCAGCGTTCGAACGCGTTTCATACGCAGCAGGATGATAGACGCCCGAGCGGGCTTCCATCAGTTGTTCGACCGTAGCGCGCTTTTCCGTTTCTGTGAGGGATTCAAGGTCATCGAGACCAAGGGCGCCGACGGTCATTGAAAGATCCAGCTTCTTCTTCAGGCTGACCGCTCCGAAGGTCACGTCGTAGATGCTTTTTCTGATCGACGCTGCCTTGAATGGGTGGTCGACGTGGCCCCAGGCCGCCACCACGTTCCCTCTTTCAACTACAAATACGGCAGCGGAACCCGATTCGGCCGCGAACTGACGGGCTGACTCAAGCTTGTCCGAAGACCAGCCGGCTGCTTCCGGAGTCTCGTATTGCCTCCATTCCTGCGCTTCTACCGTTCCAGTTCCCACCATCGATATAGAGAAAGTAACTATGAATGCTGTGAGATTAACGGCTCTTTGCTTCCACATGTTTGCGGCACCTCCTGGTCGCCTTGTTATTTTCGTTCCCGGACCCTCTTCTTCAACCTTTCGGACTGATTCCCAGATAGCCCAGAGCAATGCGTCTGGCCAAATTCTTGAGTTCTGCCCTGTCCATCTTCAAAGTTCCGTAATGCGGGCCCTGGTAAAGGATCGATTCCCTGATCACCGTCGAAACCGCAAAGACCATTAACTCCGCCGCTCTATCGGGATCCGGGACCTTAAACTCGTTCCGATACCGGAGAACGCCTTTGACGATCTGGTCAAGAATCACTTTCCTGTCGCTGCGCACGGATTCAGAAACTACCTCGGGCCTGATCCTTGATAGAAGGCCCATTTCTCGCAAAAGGCCTTTGTTCTCCTCAAGCGTCCTGATCAGGTTGTCGAGCTCTCTGTCAAGAAACTCCTCGAGATTGAGATTTGCTTTCGAAGCGGACTTGAGCCATTCGGAATGCCTTCTTTTCAAGTGCGCGTCGTGGCGCTCGTAAAGTCCGACGAGAAGATCGTCCTTGCTCTTGAACCTGCCGTAGATCGCTCCGTTGGAACATCCCGCTTCGGCCATGATCGCTACGGTGGAGATCTGCTCCCAGGGCCTGTCCTTCAATAGCTTCTCAGCTGCATCGAGGAGCGCCTCGTATGTCTTCTTGCTTCGGTCCTGCCTCGGCGGCCTGCGCTTTCGCTGTCGCGCGAGTCTGCTCTTCGTCTTCTGCATTACGAAACGAGAGTAACACTCTCGTTCTTGTTTGACAAGAATATTTAGAACTGGACACAGAAAAACACTGATAAAGAGAGATAAGGACTAAGCCCGCTGCCAGAGCCTCTTCCAGTACCTTTACCCATCGGCGTCTATCTGCGCTTTTTCTCTCTCAGTCCTCCGTGTCCTCCGTGTCCTCTGTGCCCTCAGTGGTTATCGCTCTCCTTAATAAACCCGGACGTGGTTCGCTGCGTAAACCATTCCTGCTAAACTTGTCATCGATATAAACGACAGTCCACGGATAGAAATTATGAAAAGCCTAAAGGTCTTCGCTGCGCTCATCTTCGTCTTCTCACTCATACTGCCGGTTTCTGTTCTCCCGCAGAAACCCGCAAAACAGCCCGAATTCAAGATCGAGTTCGAGAAATTCAAGCTCGACAACGGTCTGGAAGTCATCTTTCACATCGATCGTTCTGACCCTGTGGTCGCCGTAGCTCTTACGGCACACGTCGGATCGGCGAGAGAAAAGGAAGGAAGGACCGGGTTCGCGCATCTATTCGAGCATCTTCTGTTTCTCGAATCGGAGAATCTCGGAAAAGGCGGGCTCGATAAACTCTCAGCACGTGTCGGCGGATCGGGGGCGAATGGTTCCACCTCGCGCGACCGCACCAACTATTTCCAGACTGTGCCTAAGGATGCCCTCGAGAAGATGTTGTGGGCCGAGGCGGACAAGCTTGGCTGGTTCATAAACACGGTCACGGAGCCCGTGCTTGCGAAAGAGAAACAGGTAGTCAAGAACGAGAAGCGGCAGGGCGTCGACAACCAGCCTTACGGTCACGCCTTCTATGTGATCGACAAGAACCTGTATCCGGAAGACCACCCCTACAACTGGCAGGTTATCGGCTCGCTAGACGATCTGCAGAACGCGACGCTCGCGGATGTGAAGGAATTCTTTAATCGGTGGTATGTGCCGAACAATGTGACGCTGGTCGTCGCAGGGGATTTCGATCCGGCTCAGGCAAAGAAATGGGTTCACAAGTACTTTGACGAGATAAAGAAGGGAGAGGAGATCAAGCCGCTCCCGAAGCGTTCCGGGAAGGTCAAGGAGACGGTCAAGGTCTTTCACGAGGACAATTTTGCGAGGCTTCCCGACCTTAGGATGGTCTGGCCGACCGTTGAACAGTTCCATCCGGACTCGTACGCGCTTGATGTTCTTGCCCAGTATCTCTCGGACGGTAAGAAGGCTCCCTTGTACAAGGTGATCGTAGAAGACAAGAAGATCGCACCCGGCGTGTCGATGTTCAATCGCTCGGACGAACTAGCAGGCCAGATGTACCTGGGAGTGAGAGCATTTGACGGGAAGGACCTCGATGACGCAGAAAAAGCAGTAAATGAAGCCCTAGCGATGTTTGAAAAGGACGGGATCTCGGAGAAAGACCTGAACAGGATCAAGGCGGGACAGGAAACCGCATTTTACAACGGCCTTTCCAGCGTTCTCGGCAAGGGATTCCAGCTTGCGCAGTACAACATCTTTGCCGGCGACCCCGGGTTCGTGGAACAGGACATCAAGAACATTCTTGCCGTTACAACAGACGACGTGATGCGCGTTTACAAGAAATACATCAAGGACAAGCCGTTTGTCGCCACAAGCTTTGTGCCGAAGGGCAGCGTTGCTTTGGCCCTGGAAGGCTCGAAGAAGGCCGAAGTCGTCGAAGAGGCCATAGTACAGGGCGCGGAAGAATCGTTCGACGCCTCGCAACAGGCGGAATATAAACGGACTCCATCTACATTCGACAGGACCAAGGAACCGCCTTATGGCGAGGCTCCCGAAGTTATCGTTCCCGAGATTTGGACCGACAAGCTTTCTAACGGACTCGAGATCTATGGGATCGAGAATGACGAGGTCCCGCTAGTCCAGTTCAACATTGTTATCGATGGCGGTGTGCGCCTTGAGGACCTAAAGAAGGTGGGCGTCGCGAACCTGACCGCTGAAATGCTCACCCGCGGTACAAAGAACAAGACGCCCGAGGAACTGGAGGAGGCGATCCAGCAGCTTGGAGCGACGATCAACGTGTCGGCAGGCAGGGAGAGCGTTCGTGTTTCGGGCAACACTCTTTCGCGTAATTACGAAGAGACGATCGCACTTGTCGAAGAGATCCTGCTTGAGCCTAGATGGGACGAGAAGGAGTTCGACCTTGCGAAACAGAGCGCGATCAGCAACATCCGCCAGCAGATGGCGAACCCGAACGCTGTCGCCAATCTGCAATACGGCGAACTGCTCTACGGAAAGAATGACATCCGTTCAAAGAATGTTCTGGGAACCGTTGAATCAGTAGAAACGATCACGCTCGATGATCTGAAGAAGTATCACTCGATGTACATCTCACCTTCGGTCGCCACGATGCACGTCGTCGGAGCGCTCGATAAGGCGTCGATCACAAAACCGCTTTCGGGTCTCGCAAAGAACTGGAAAGCAAAGAAGGTCGAGGTTCCTGTATTTGATAATCCCGCTCCCCCCAAGGCATCGAAGATCTACTTTTACGACGTACCGGATGCGAAGCAGTCGGTACTCCGCATCGGATACCCCGCCCTTGCCGCGACCGATAAGGATTTCTACCCGGCCACGATAACGAACTATATTCTCGGCGGCGGCGGATTCGCATCGAGGCTTACACAGGAATTGCGTGAAGGAAAGGGCTACACATACGGGATCAACTCTTCATTCAGCGGTTCAAAGAACGACGGCACTTTTACTATCGCCAGCGGCGTGCGCTCCAACGTTACTCTTGAATCTGTCGATCTGGTCAAATCGATCCTGGCTGAATATCCGACAACGTTCAATGAAAAGGACCTTGAAACGACCAAGGGCTTCCTGATCAAGAGCAACGCGAGGGCATTTGAGACCGCCGGTGCGAAGCTGAACATGCTTGAGAACATAAGCGACTACGGCTGGCCGCGCGATTATGTAAAGCAGAGGGAAGTGATTGTGCGAGGGATGACAATTCCGAAGATCAAGGAACTTGCTAGTAAATATCTCGACCCGGACAAGATGATCTGGCTCGTCGTCGGCGATGCGAAGACCCAGCTTCCGCGCCTGAAGGAACTCGGATTCGGTGATCCCATTCTGCTGAACAAAGTGGAAGCTGAGTAGGGATCGGCCTGCGGCCGGATTTCAGATTTCACACGGTCGTCCCATCCAGCTCAGTTTAGAGCTGCGCTTGCGATGCTTCGAAGCCAGTCGCAGCCGCTTTGATTCAGAATAATTCGTCTTTATTTAAGACATTTAATCTCACAGTTCGTAGGATCAACCCCGTACCGCTTAGAGCAGCGCTTGCGCTGCCCTGAGCGGGTCACACCCGCTCTATTCCCGTGACAAATGCAGTTCAGGCCGGGCACATTCGATCTCATCCGGCTTCCAGTCCGCCGGCCTGTCTACTGCTAGCGGTATCGGGTCACGGTTCGCAGGATGCAGGCCTCGATAGCTGGACCATCTCCAGTCCTTCGGGTGTTTGCACAATCCCGCCCTGACCGGATTGTTGTGTATGTATCCGGTCTTCTGGATCATGAACTCCGAAGACACTAAGTCGATCACAGCCGATCGTGTCATCCAAACTGCATAGTTTCTGTTAGCTACATTCAAATAAAGTCTTTCGAGCATTCTCTCCGAACCGTTCCTCATTAATCTGTCTAAGATTAGCCGCGCTGACTTACCCTTGATCTTGTTCAGGATCGTGCTCAATTCGGGTCGAAGGGGGTTCACGATCATATGAACGTGATCGGGCATAAAGACGTAGCTGCAGAGCTTGAAAGGGTGTTTCTTGCGGATCTCGTCGAATATTCGTGCGAGAATCCTACAATTCCCTTCGTCCGCGAACAACCGAGAACGACGGGTACAGACCATCGTCACATAGTGGAACGTGTTCGGATCGTTGGTGAGGAATATTCGATCCATCAGCAGCAGGTTGAATAACGAAGCGGGTGTGACCCGCTTTGGTAAGCGCAAGCGCTGCTCTAATCAGAATTGGTATCATCTTATCTGCAGATGGATTAATAGTCTTTAACCCGCATGAATTCTTATGAATCGATTCAGATGTGACCCGCTTTGGGCAGCGCAAGCGTTGCTCTAACCGGAACTGCTTCCTTCCTCTGAAATCTGAAATTTGAAAGTCGGCCGCAGGCCGACCGCGCTGCTCTAAACGGGGACTGATGCGGATTTCTGAGATACGGAATCTGAAATTCGGCCGAAGGCCGACACTTGACACGCGATTCCCTACCTGAACAGGTGGCGACACCTTTCCATTTCTCCTGTAGCCTTGGCCCGTTTCTAATCGACGATCGCGGACAACGGTCTTCGGACAGACCTTTCCGAGCGCCGCCTGCGGTTGCGATTCGGTAGGTAAAAGGCAATGGAGAATAACGATGTTCTGTAGCCCGGAACTGAGAAATCTTGCGATCGAGATCGGCTTGAAGGAGAACGGTACGCTAAAAGGCGAGAATGAAGAGCGGATAAATGAATATACAAGCGCGGCCGGAGTGGGAAAGGGCGGCGCGTGGTGCGTGTCATTCGCCTACTGGTGCTTTTTGCAAGCGGCAAAGGAGCTCGGGTTTGAGAGGACCCCTATGATCCGGACCGGAAGCTGCGGGAAATTGTACAAGTGGGCGGATGCTCACAATTTGTTAGTCGATTCTCCTATGAAAGGAGATCTGTACATTACGAAGAAAAAGTCGCACACCGGGATGATCGCGGTCGCCAATCCCGCATTCAAGACAACCAAAACGAACACCATAGAAGGGAACACTTACCGGGTGCCCGGAAAATGGGGGGTTCACAAGAGAAAGAAAAGCCTTGAAGAGGCTTTCTTTGTCAGAATATGAACTGTGGATCTTTGAAGAGCGGATCTCGCAGACAATGTCCTGCAAGTTCCGCTCTCTGCTTCCAAACGGGTTTACGCCTTCCCAAAAATTTTACGACCCTGGATAACCCCTTCCGTTGCAAGTAAGGGAAACGCCCAGCAGATCCAGCTCGCCACCACAAGCCGCTCTTCGATCATCCCTATCTCCAGAACACTTGAGGCGACCAGAAACACCCTGAAGAACACGAATCCGAGAGTAACGACATAGCTTCTGATCATCCACTCCTGATGCTGATCAAACTCATGCTTTAGAACTGCAGCGAACGCAAGTCCGGTCGACAAGACCCACGCCACGCCTAACCCAAAAAGGCCCATCCCGAACATCCAGCCGTTTTTAGTGGTGACTGCAAGATAGAAGGCTGCGGAACTGCTGATGAGTATAGAGACGAGATAGCCGTACCCGAGTGTGCGGTGATAGGCCATCGCTTTTCGCGTCGTACCAAGCCAGATCTGAAAAGGACCGAGGATGAGAGCGATAGATCCGGCCACGATGTGAGCAATGATCCAGGGCTCTCTCCCTGCGAAGCCACTGATCGAATCCGAACCCGGTATGAGGTAAGGCACTCCGGCAACCGCAATAAATACAACACCTACGATCAACGAAGCCCAAAGCAGAAATGCCCAAAGAGGACTGATTAGATAGTTTGTTTTTTGAACTGATTCGCTCATCGATCCGACTACTGCGCAGATACGCCAGTCGAACGCGTAAAGTTCGAATCTGAGAGCTAAATAGAATTGCGAAGAGGCGAAATCGTTTGAGAAAACGGACAGGCCCCTCGGCCGCTTCCTTGCCACGAAGAACTGCAAAGTTTACGGTGCCGCCGTCGAACTGGCAGTCCACTCGTTGTCATTCGGCTCATTGTCGGGAAAGCGCCTGTTCGGATCGAAGGTGACCTTCGAGACCTTTCGTCCTCCAAAGTCGAGAACCGCTTCAAACTCCTTTTTGCCGTCGAACCAGACATCGACAGGCCAACGGACTTCGGCCGAGGTGTCGCCTGTCATCTTCGCGTTAGGCATCTTCTTGATAGCAGGTCCGGAGGCCTCGAACTCGACGCCAAGAACCACCGGCGAGGGCATCTGACCGTCCTGACGAACAGTGACGATCGTCTTTCCGCGTTCGGTTCTGACTCGTTCGATCGAACCGTTTACCGCCTCGGTCGTGAACAGCCAGTAGTACCAGAACCACCCCAAATCTTGTCCGAGCGCGTTGTCCATAAAGAACATGTAGTCCCAAGGCGAAGGATGCTTGAATGCCCACGTATGCGTATATTCGCTCATCGCTTTCTGGACTTCCTTGTCGCCGACTACCTCGCCGAGCATCGACAGCATGAGCGGCGTTTTACCATAAGTTTGAAAGCCATAACCGGGTCCCGCAAAGTTTGCATTCCACATCATCGGGGCCTCGATCTCGTTTCCGCTGATGCTACCGTACCTTTGCCCAAGACCGTTCAGGTCCGGTTCTTCTCCTTCCCTGTGAGCGCGGGAGAGAATGTTCATATACTGATTGAATCCCTCATCCATCCAGCCGTATCGGCGTTCGTCTGTTCCGACCATCATCGGCCACCACTGATGCGCGACTTCGTGATCGGCAGCACCCTGGTTGGAATTGATCACCATCGGATACTCCATCCCTGCACTCGGCCCGTCCTGAAGGGTCAGCTGCGGAAAAGGATACGGGGCCCACAATTCCGAATAGAACTCGAGAGCGTGACGGCTTAGCTCGGCTGCCCGTTCGAAATACCGTTCGCGTTCGGGGATGTGGACCATGTAGATCGGAACCGGCCCCTTGCCCGGGATGGTCGCGCGGGTCGCCTTGAAAACATAATCCCGCGCGGTCGCCCACGCAAAATCGTTGACGTTCTCGGCTATGAAATGCCAGACAAGATGATCTCCATCGACAGTCGATTTTCCGGGACCGACCTCGTCCGGACCAACGATCGTAATCTCCTCGTCCGACTCAAGGACTTTCGAAAGGCGTTCCAGAGCCTTTGGCGTGTACACCTCTTTCGGGTTCTGAAGTACGCCTGTACCAGTGACGAGCCAGCCGGCGGGAACATCGATCTTCACATCGAAGCGACCGAAGTTATTGTGAAACTCGGCCGGACCTAGGTACGGATCGGTATTCCATCCTCTCAGATCGTCGTATTTGGCGATCCTGGGAAACCACTGCGTCGGCTGAAAAAGCCTGTCGTCCCATCGCTGGGTCATCCGGTGACCCTGTCCGTTCGGTCCGCCCGGAAGCTTGGTGCTCCAATCGATCTCGATCGTCACTCGGCCTTTCGAAGGCACTGGTTTGTCGAGACTGATACTGCCGACCGTCTGGTCCAGCGACTGCGCGATCAGCCTTTTCGGAGGTTCTTCGCCATCCCTTGTCCGGATCCTCTGCGGCGCGAGATCGACTTCCCTTCCATCGACCGTTATTCGCGTGATGACCATCCCGTCCGTGTTCTCGGCCGGAACTGAATACCCTCTAGGCACAAGGCCGCGGAAGATATTGTGGTCAAGGCGAAGGACTATCACTTCGAGATCGTCCGGACTGTTATTGTGAAGAACGATCTTCTCACTGCCATGGATCGTTTGTGTCCAGGGGAGCAGGCGCGCGTTGATCGTGTAGTCTGTCTTCAGCTGCCAGTAGTTGGGGCCTGGACGGCCGGAGAAGTTGCGGGTCCCTGCTTTCATTGCGCGGCGAATCGAATCCGTCAGCGGCACGTCGCGCCGAATCGCACGGGTCGGATAGTCGATCGACTTCCTGATGGTGTTCTGCGCAGCGGTATCTGGTGCAAAAAGAAAAAGGGACTGGACAAGGACAACGGCGGCAATGATCTTAATTCGCATTTCAGTTCAACCTGGAAGAATGATAATCGGTTCTAGTTTGTGGCGATAAATCTATCAGCCTTCTAATTCCGTTCCAAGTTCCTGGTTCCAATTTTCGAGTTTCCATTTCCAGATTCCTGGTTCCAAGTTCCAAGTTTCAAATCTCAAGCTTCGAAGATCTCCACGTTACTTTGCAATCTTTGAGATAACCTTCATGCCCTTTGCGATAACCTTCGTGCACTCTGCGGTAAGTCTTCCTCTATCCGTTTCAAGTGTGAACGAAAGAAACAACCACCGAGGGGCACAAAGGATCACGAAGCAGAAAGCGGCTTTCTGATTAAGCTCAGATCCCGGCACTTGGAACTCCTATCTCGGAACTTGGAACCGTAGAAAACCGTTGAGCAATTTGTCCCATAGTCGAAGAACGCGATACCTTTAGCCCACAAGAATTCGAAATCTAACGAGAACCGATCATGAAAAACATCCTGATCCTTTCAGCCGTGTTAGCAGCTGTCTTTTCGCAGCAAGTTTTTTCTCAGCCTCCAATGACACAGTCTCCCGACGAGGCACAGATAGTCACAACCGACATCGACAACTTTCTTGAGGCTCTCGAGAAAACTACTGCCGGCGGCAACAACGCCGCGGTCTTCAAGACACTGTACTTTGACCGCGGCTCGCCAGGCCTGAAAGAGTACGTTCGGAGGTTCCGGCTGAATCCGGCTCAACTTGCGGAAGCTGTCGAAAAGCACAGGGATTCTTATGAGAACCTGAAGAATTTCCGCAAGAATCAAAGCGAGTTTGACTCGATATTCAGAAAAGACCTTCAAAAGCTGAAAGAGATCTATACGAGAGCCCTTTTCGCTCCAACCTATTTATTGGTTGGTGCCTATCGAGGGATCGGGCAGGCTTCCGCGGTCGGCCAACTAGTCACGGTCGAGACGAGCACGAAGAACGTCGAAAGGATAAGCACACTTGCGATCCACGAAGTAACCCACTTTCAGCAGGCGGTTGCGATCGGCCCGGACAAGTATCAGGCTCTTTATTCACAGCCGAATAACCTTCTCGGACTGGTCCTACGGGAAGGCACCGCTGATTTCGTCACCTATCGACTTGTCGCCGAGAACCGCAGACCTTATTCAAGGCTTCGCCACCTTGAGAAGAACGAGATCGAGCTATGGGAGCGTTTCAAGGACGATCTGACGACACAGGATCAGAAGCTTTGGCTTGAGGCTTCATTCGACGACAGCGACGGCGGTTATTCATACATGCTTGGTTATCCGCTCGGGTACAAGATCGTCGCTGCTTATTACGAAAATGCCGAAGACAAGTCTAGAGCGCTTGAAGAGATACTCGCCATCACCGATCCCCAAAGTTTTCTTGCGAAAAGCGGCTACAGCCCAAAGATCTCCAGCCTGGAGAAAGAACTGCGGTTCGGGAAGCCTGCCAAGGACGCACCGCCGGAGATCCAGGACTACAAGGAACTGATCGGAATTTCCGATTGCAAGAGCGTTTCTCGCTCGGCCAACACCGATTGGGGTGAACCAGTCGATATGGTCTGGACATTCCGGTATGAGCTAGGAGGAACGGCGGTAAGGGACGAAACGAAAAGAGCCGACGGATTCCGCGCCGGTTCGATCAGGCAGTACAACGCGGATGACAAAAGCTGGTACGTCCATTACTACAGCAAGAACGGGCAGCCTTCCACGCTCCCATCCTGGAAAGGAGGCCGGGAGGGCAACAAGATCGAGCTGCTCACGGAACAGAAAGCGCCGAACGGAACGGACGGCTATTACCGGATCAGGTTCTACGACATTTCAGAGACGGGATTTAAGTGGCTTGGAAGCTGGACCAGCACCGACGGATCTTTTGTCTTCGACACCTGGAAGATCGAATGCACGAAACGAGCTTTGTGAGCCGTTTAGCGGCGGGCTTGCCCGCTTCATGAGCGGTGAGCGATCGTGCGTCAGTAGCCCGACCGTGAGGGAGGGCGAAGAGAAGCTTCGTGATGAGGATTCCACCACAAAGGACACGAAGGTTTCGCAAGGAGCGACTCGATTTGAAATAAACTTCGAATGCCTTTGAGTCGTTCGCGCATGCCTCTGTGTGCTTTGCGGTTAAATCTTCTTCTAACTTCTCAATTCGCTATCAGGAAGATTAGCCACGACGAACCCGAAATCTCAGAGAGGTCACGAAGAACTATCGATAGCCGAACCATTTTCCATCCCTGTCAAAGATCCAGTTATCCGGCAGGTCCCGAAGTTCGTATAGCGTAAAGGTCTCGGACTCAAAGAACACGTCCGGTTCATCCGACAATTCTATCTGCCTCCTCGTCGCCGAATACCGTTCAATATCACTTAGTTCCCCGTCGTCGTCAGTATCTACCGGGCCTTCTCCCATTGGTTCGGTGTTTGTTTCGAGCACAAGAACTCTCGGATACCGCTCGAGGTCACCTTCTTGAAGTTCCGTTATCAGGGTCGCCTTCGTACTAAGAAACCAGTTGACCGCGGTATTTACTCCGTAGGTCGTCACGACCAGATCGTCAGGCGACAGCAGACCGCTCTCGTTCAGCTTTTCAAGCTCGGCCTGAATCGCAGAGTTCGAGCCGTTCGTCATCACGACGCTCATCGTCTCACCGAATGTCATAAAGACGGACGCACCAATAAGAAGAACCGCCGGCAATACACGCACGACTTTCGACTCCGCAAATTCCAGGACATATGCGGACAAAACGATTGCAGGCAACGGAACGAACAGAAGAAAACGCGGAATAAGAGCCGTATCGATGAATGGCGCGGCAAACAGATAGATAAGCAGCAGATTGGCGAAAAGAAAGATGCGACCCGAAGCCGGAACCTCTCTGGATTTTTGCCTCAAAAGGAATGCAACTCCCGCAACCACAAGAAGTGGCACGAGTATGCCGGCGAGGTAAAACATCTTGTCAGCGATCGATCCTTCGAGAATGAAAAGGCCCAGTAGAGAGTTCGCGATACTGCCGGCCGCGTATTCGACAAGGCGTCCGAATCGTTCGGGCACCGCAACAAGTATCACAACAGTTGAAACTGCAGTCGCTGCAACCCCCGCCGCAGCCAGATATACCGTCGGTTTTCTGAGTCCCTCGAAAATGATCGAAGCCGCAAGAAGCGAGGCCCCGAACATGAGCGCCGCCGCGAGGGTTCCGAAATGGGTAACGGCTATCAATGCCAAAAGACCAATGGATACAGCGACCCTGAAAGCCGATACCTTTTCAAGAAGATTCCCTACCGCAACAAACAGGAAGGCGAGAAGAAGAATCCCGAAAGCGTTCTTTTGAAGCAGTTCGGGCATATGAACAAAGTTCAGGGGCAGAAAAGCTCCGGCTGCGACGAGGAGCCATTTCCATTGCGACATTCCATCAACCTTCCCGACGCGCAATACAAGCAGATAGACCGGAACCGCGGTCAATGCAGGGACCGAGGACATCAAGAACCGGCTTGCGGTAACCACGGCCTCCCCTGATTCCATCCCGAACACACCAAGGAAGCGGGCGATCCCGGCGTAGGTAAAAAATAGAAGAGGCAGGTCCGAGAAAGGAAGAACGCCCGTATCGATCAACGACCTGGTCTGAACGAAGTAGTAATAGGTGTGGTTGAACCATCCGGCAAATTCGGGCCGGAAGAACCAGATCGCGAGGGCGCGCGTGAGAAACGAAGCGGCAATTATCGAAAAGAGTATTGAGAGATTGCGACGTGACCCGATCACAAATTTGGTCATAGCATTCCAGTACGTCTGTCTTCGGAGTTAGTTCCCCTTTCCGACCAGCGTCCTGATTCTTTACGCTTTTCTTCACTATGGTCAGGAACCAAAAGAAAACCGTGGTTTGAACATCATTTGCCGCTCGTGTCGCTTAATAGTTCTACTTCCCATAGAAGCGAGATTTTCACACAGTTCATAACTCTCGGCTATAATCGGTCCTCGCAATGTCATTTATAGAGGTACTTCGGCTGGCTATCGATTCGATGCGCTCTCACAAACTGCGCTCGTTCTTAACCCTGCTCGGAATAATTTTCGGCGTCGCGACTGTGGTCGTGGTCGTGTCGCTGATCGAGGGCTTTAATGCATACGTCGACGAAAAGATAGCCAATATCGGTACGAACGCTTTTAGCGTCCAGAAATTCTCGATCGACGACTTTGCCAGCGTCGAATCCCTGAACTCCGCAAGACGCCGAAACAAGGATGTGCGGATTGATGATCTTTACGCGCTGCGTGAGAAAGGCGGCTTCATAGCCGACGCGGCCGGCAAGGCGGGAACGATCGCCGATGTAAAGCTCGGTAGTGAAGAGCTTTTGAACGTCCGGGTAAATGCGACCACGCCAAACGTCGCACAGATCGAGAACATCGAGGCCGCAAGTGGACGATACTTCCTTGAGATCGAAGAAGAGAAACGCAAGTTCGTCACGTTCATCGGCTCCGAAGTCGCTGAGAAACTTTTCCCTGTTGAAGATCCCATCGGAAAGTTCATCAAGATCGATAACCGTCAATTTCGGGTTATAGGCGTCGGCGAAGAGCTGGGCTCGACCTTCGGGCAGTCGCGGGACATGTACGTCTCGATGCCCCTGACCACTTTCCTGTCCCTTTACGGAATGCGCCGTTCGATCTCAATAAGCGTCGTATCGACCGGTCCCGAGACCTACGACGACGCTATTGAAGAAGCGCGAACACTGATGCGCGTCCGCCGGAAGCTCGAGCCGTCTGAGAAGGACAATTTCGGGATCGTGACTCCAAGTGCGATCAACGAGCTTCGTGACAACATCTTCGGGACCATTCAGGTCGCCGCAATCGGCGTTACTTCGATCTCTCTCGTGGTAGGGGGAATAGTGGTGATGAACATAATGCTTGTAACGGTTACCGAGCGGCGGAAGGAGATCGGTTTGAGGAAGAGCGTCGGTGCGCGGCAGATGGACATCGTGAAGCAGTTTCTTGTCGAGTCTACATTGCTGGCCCTGATCGGCGGCTCGATCGGGGTCCTGATCGCCTATTCGATCGCAGCGATCATCGCTCTTGCGACGCCGATCCCGACATCGTTGCCGATAGTCTGGGTGACGGTCGCATTGCTGGCGTCGAGTTCTGTAGGTTTGATCTCGGGCGTCTATCCCGCCTGGCGAGCGGCGAGACTGGATCCGATCGAAGCGCTGCGATCGGAATAGGAGTATGGCCACGAATTTCACGGATTTCACAGATTGTTTTGGGAATTATATACTTTACACACACTCGGAATCGGTTAGTTCGCGAATGCCCGTGATAATCCGGTCGCCGTCCTTCAGCTCGCATTCCCAGAACCGCATCACCCGCCAACCCTTTTCTTCCAGCTCCTCCGTCACCCGCTTGTCCCTCGCCTTGTTCCTTGACAGTTTGTCCTTCCAATAGGCTTTTGAGGACTTTGGAGCGCGGTAACAGTTTGGGCATCCGTGCCAAAAACAGCCGTCCAAGAACACGGCGAGTTTGGCTTTTGGAAACGCGAAATCCGGTTTGCCCGGAAGCGGCAGATGCCGCCTCCAACCCGTGACCTTATTCGCTCGAAACAGCGAAGCGATCTTAGCTTCCGTGCTTGCGTTCCCTTTGGACTTCACCTGAGCCATTATCCGGGACCGCTCTGTCTGAGAAACCGTGTCAGTCATCGGCCTCTTCCGTTTCGACGGCTTCGATCCAGTTGTCGTTATATCGAATCAGGCGCAGAACGTGATGCTCTTCGATAATCCCCGGATTCTGCTTGATCCGAAACTTGTAGGCGGACGCGGGGACAGTGTGTATGACAGTGAATTGCGCTCCGTGAGGTTGCCAAGTGAAACAGTGCCGGTCCGATTCTCTGTCAAAGCCCTCGAAGTTCCTGTTCTTGTTCAGCCGCCATTCGTACTCCGCCGGAATGAATCGGGCGGCCTCGCTCTCGAACATAGCAAACTCCAGAGTTCCCATACTCCGAATGAACACAAAGATTCGCAGATCGTCGTGGTGATGGAGCGACTCGTCAACTCTGGCATTCCAAACGTCCAACACGGCCCGTCCCGTCCGTTGTATGTCCTCAAACACATCGTGAACCCCGGCTGAATAAAGCGGATTGTTTCGGCCTGAAATCAACCGCACGGACTTTTGCCTGAACGGATACTTGGCTTGCACTGTTTTGACAGTCCAAGCGCAGCCGTCCCATACGACATCCGCAAGACCGAGAGGACTGGCCCGATGATCGCCGCTGATCGCGGACGCGAAAATACTCGCGAAGTCGTCTCCAGTGATATTGGAGTGACCGATCGCGAGCCTGTGAATGATTCGCTTGCCAATTTCGATGGCTAGTTCGTGGGAGAGTTCTCCGAGGCCGTGGGGACAGTTACGCCGCTCTCGTTGCCCTCTCAGTCTGATTCTGTTCGGCATAGATGACCTTTTCGAGTATCGCCTTTACGATAGGTACGGGAACGGCGTTTCCGGCCTGTTTCCGCGTCTGAGAATCGTTGCATACTATCTCAAAGGAATCGGGGAAGCCTTGAAGGCGGAGCATCTCTCGCGGGCTAAGTCGCCGCTCTCCGTCCACTAACAGATAGTTGTAGGAAGCTCCGGCCCTCAACGCGCAGGAAAAAGGGTGGCTGGATACGTTGCCGGACTTGTTCTCGTGCCAGATCATCGGAGACTTTTTCGCCTTGTGTTTCGTGTGTCGGGACTTGCGAATCCTCTCCGAAACGTAATGCCTTTCGTCAGGCTTCTTTTCGAGAATATCCGAAAGCGGTTTCATTTTCTTGTCGCCGGACGGGAACTCGAACGGCTTTGCGGAATCCCGGAAGCCGACAATGAACACTCGCTCCCGTTTCTGCGGAAGCCCGAAATCCTTCGCGTTCAACACTTGATACTCGACATCGTAGCCGAGCTCATCCTCAAGAATCTCGATGATCCGCTCGAAGGTCTTTCCTTTGTTGTGGGAAACCAACTGCTTCACGTTCTCAAGCACGAACGCCTTCGGCTTTTTCGCTTTGAGAATCTTTGCGATGTCGAAGAAGAGCGTTCCCCTGGCATCTCCGAAGCCTTCGCGATTGCCGATGATGCTGAACGGTTGACACGGAAATCCCGCGAATAAAATGTCAAAATCCGGGACGTTTTTCATCTGCAACCGGGAAACGTCCCCTTCAGGCGTGATCCCGTAATTATGCTCGTACGCCTTCCTCGCTTCCTTGTCGATGTCGCAAGCGAAGACGCACTTCAGCCCCAGTTCGTCGGCGGCCTGATGAAAGCCGCCGATCCCGCAGAACAGATCCGCGTAGGTCAAGGCGGACTTGTCGCCCCAATAATCGCCAAGTTCAAGTTGAGGCTGTTTCTCTGATCGAGCAACAGCCTTTACCACCTGATCGAATTTGCCGAATAACGGGTTTGTTTTTACAAGCTCCAGTTTCTTTGGCTTCTTAGGCATAATCAGTAACTTTCGTCAACGTCTTGTAAGTGAGCCTTCGTCCTTCCATTCCGGCGACGAAAGCGCGAACGGCTGTGATGCCGCAGTCCTCGCCTTCCGTGTCAAACGCGGGAAGTTCTTTCGTGTTCTGCTTGAACACAAACTCGTCAACGTAGCGCGACAAATGCTTCTTGCTGATCTTGTGGAATGTGCCGACGTGGGCCCGTTTGAGGATAGCCCAAAAACTCTCGATGCCGTTGGTGTGAGCGTCTCCGACAACGTACTGGCCTCCACTGTGATTTACGGCTGTTCTTCGGTAATCGAAAAGCCCATAGTAACCGCGATTGTCATCCGTGTACAGGGTGGAACCAAAGGCGACATTCTGTCGCACGGCTGAATGCAGATTGACGTGATCCACGCCGCTAATAACCTGCGCCCTAACCTCGCCGTTTCGGTGTCGCGCCCCGAACACTATCGACTTTCCCACGCCGCCGCGCCCCATATTCAGCTTCTTGTTAGCGTGCTTGTTCTTCTCTTTGCCGCCAATGTAGGTTTCGTCGGCTTCGACAACGCCGGAAAGCAACCCCGAAGACTTGCAGGCTTCGCGGATTCGGTGAGCCATAAACCAAGCCGACTTCTGCGTCACGCCGATCTCTTTGGACAACTGGATCGAGGAGATGCTTTTGCGCGAGACGGTCATCAGATACATCGCATAGAGCCATTTGCGAAGACTGATCTTGGAGTCCTCCATCACGGTGCCGGTCCGAATCGAGAATTGCTTGCGGCAACCCTTGCAGGTGTAGATTTTTCCGTCGCGAATCTTCCACACTTCCTCGTGCCCGCAATGAATGCATAAAATGCCTTCGGGCCATCGGGCGGATTCGAGATACTCTCTGGCTGTCTTCTCGTCGGGGAAACGCTCAAAGAACTCCATCGCGCTCGGTTGCTTTTGCATCTTTTGGCTCTTCATACTAAGAATTATATATCAAAAATCGTGTGTGTCAAGTATATAATTCCCATTGTTTTCGATTCTTCATCGACCCAGTGATGATCACCACGCCAGCTTTCCCGCGGTTCTCTAAGAGATCTGCGTTCATCTGTGTCCTTCTTAAGGTTCGGATCTGCAAAGTTCAATGAAACTCATTCGATCTGACATTTTGGAAAACCTGCGGATGGCGATGGATACGCTGCGGCAGAACAAGCTGCGGTCGGCGTTGACCATTCTCGGCGTCGCCATCGGGACGATAACGGTGATCGTAATCGCCGCCTTCGTATCCGGGATCGAGGCGGGAGTTTCCAAAGAGATCGAGTCCTTCGGCACAAATTCGGTCTACGCGTTCAAGTTCGATCCAGGGTTCAACTTCAATCCCTCGATGGAAGAGAGGACCCGTCCGCCGCTGACAGAAGAAGACGCGGATGCCATTCGTGAAGAATGCGACAGCTGCCTGCTCGTCTCACCCTTTATGTCGCCTGTCGACTACACCTCAGGACCCTTCGTCGACCGTGTGATGGTTCGGAACAAGGAGATCGAGATGTCGAACGCAACGGTCACGGGCTCGTCATCCGATTATTTCCAGATGGGGGTTACCTATCTCGACGAGGGTCGAGCGTTCACGCGGGAGGAAGAGGAGACACGTGCAAAGGTCGCGGTTCTCGGAGTCGATGTGGCCAATACCCTTTTTCCGTTTACCAATGCTGTAGGCGAATACATCCAGATCGAGGGCCGAAGATATCGAGTGATCGGGGTTCTTGCCGAACGAGAGATATTTCTGACGAACAGCGACGACCCGAACAACGAGAACAAGTCGGTGTATCTTCCCTTCAAGACGATAAAACAGCAGTATCCGGCTAACGAAGACTGTTTCATCATGACCGTCGCAAAACCGGGCAAGGTCAATGAGGCGGTGGAGGAGATCCGCGATATCCTGCGGCAAAGGCGAAACGTTCCTTTTGGAAAGCCGGACAATTTCGGCGTGACGACCTCGGATCAGATACTGGAACAGTTCGGTGCGATAACCGGCGGTATCTTCATGCTGATGGTCGCGATCTCGAGCGTCGGGCTTTTGATCGGCGGAATCGGCGTGATGAACATAATGCTCGTCTCGGTTACGGAAAGGACAAAAGAAATCGGAATCCGGAAGGCGATAGGCGCCCGGAGATTGGACGTGATCTCGCAGTTCCTGATCGAATCCGCGACGCTTACAAGTCTGGGTGGCACCGCCGGAATTCTGATCGGCATCGGCCTCACTCTGCTTATTAGTTCCTTCCTTCCTACCTTCGTACCGCTTTGGGCACCGGTCGTGGGCTTCGTGGTCTCTGTTGGCCTCGGCGTGGTATCCGGCCTCTGGCCCGCCTGGAAAGCCTCTAAACTGGACCCGATCGAAGCGTTGAGATTTGAGTGAGAATTGCATTGAGCAGGGAACATTGACCAGGGACCAGTGGACATTGGTCAGGGATCAGGGATCAGGTAATCGGGAAAGTTTTTGATGGCGTGGGACTTCTTTCTTTGCCCGCTGGTCCCAAGTAGATGGTCCTTAACCAATGGTCAATGCTCCCCGGTCAATGTCCACTGGTCCTTGGTCCCTGGTCAATGTCCACTGGTCACTTGTCCTTGGTCCCTGGTCAATGCTCCCTGGTCAATGTCCACTGGTCCTTGGTCAATGCTCCCTGTTCCCTGTTCCCTGTTCCCTGTTCCCTGGTCCCTGGTCACTGGTCCTTGTCCAATGTCAGCGGTCCCTGGTCGACGTTGTAGTATGAGACGATCTCTTTCAGCAGTCCGTTCTCAGCATAAAGCCACTCGGTGACCTCCATTGCGAATGCCGGATTCGTGATCTTATACCTGATGCAGGCACGTTCTCCCTCAAAGATCTCGTCGTGAAATTCGAACTCGTTTCCGAGGAACTTGTCCCGGTTCGAACCCGCTATCTCCAGATAAACCTCTTTTCCGCTGATCGTGCCGTATGGGCTTGTGTGTGAGAAATCATCGGAGAGCGGGAGGTCAAGGTAGTCTCCGCTCTCCCATTTCGCAAACCAGTCGCGTACAAGTTCCTCAATCGTCATCAGATCAAACCTCCTCTCCTATACCGGAGCTCTTTAGCAGCAAAGCGCTGACGACACTTATCACCAGCCCGATCACAAATATCGAGATGCAGAGCAGAAGTGCCTGTACCCAGGGCGTATAGACCCACGCCGGAGACTGTGCGATCTGCTGTTCGTACGCCGCGAGTTCGGCTGTCGAAAGTCCTCGTTTTGTCCATTCGACGAACTCTTCGCCCTGAAAAAGAAAGAACAGCGCACTGTAGAAGTACATCAGGACAGAGACCACGGCGGTGATTCCGAGCCCTATCTTCAGCCCCTCGCCAAAGCCTACACTGCCGTCGTTCAGCTTGTCCCGGAAATACTTCATACCAAGCGGGATACACATCAGCGAGAGGATGATCGAGAGCCAGCCGACTGTCTGAGATGGTATAGGCCCGAACCATTGGGCAACGGTGAACCAGTTGAGTATCCCGAGCACGATCGAAATCAAACCGCCGGCGATGCCGTATCTGAGAATGTAGTTTTTCATAATGCCGTCGAGAGTAATTGAACGGCGGCTATTGTACATCGGCCGAAAGTAGGATTTTTGGCGTTCGGGTGTGAATTGGTACGAAAGAAGGAGGAATTATCTGCGCTTTGCGGAACCTTGCGCCTTTGCGGGAGGCCTTGTGTTTCGTTCCAATGGAAAATTGCCAGAATGAGGGACTCCCGCAAAGACGCCAAGCCGCGAAGGACCGCTAAGAAGAACATCAGATGATCTCAAGCTCGCGCCCGATCTTTACAGCTTCAGTCCTGCGCTTGGCCTGCAGTTTGGAGAGGATGTTCGAAACGTGGGTCTTGACCGTGCTTTCGGCGATGAAAAGCTCTTCGCCGATCTCGCTGTTCGACATTCCTTCCGCCACCAGTGCGAGCACCTTTTGCTCTTGTTTCGTTAGATCGCTCTCTTTAAGATTCTTCCGCTTCTCGTGCTTTTCCTCACGCGAGAAGAACCGGCTCAGCAAGAACCCGATCGCCACAAAAGCCACGCCGGTCAACACGATGAAGATCTCCGTCGCGTCACTCTGATTCGACAGCGAGTACTTGTTCAACTCGAACAACAGGAAGATCGTTGCTGCGAGTAGACCAAATATAAGTATCGTCTGCTTCATTGCTTTACCTTCACGGAAATATACACTTTTGACTGCCGACAATGGTAATTTGAAGGCACCCAAGATTGCAGATCCTGGAAGTAGTTATGAAGAAACTGATCATTGGCTTGCTCGTACTGGGCGTATTCCCGATTGCGTTGGTCTGCAATGCGCAGGACAGATCTGACGCGATCGAAGAATTTCTTATGGAAGAGATGGCGCGCCAGAATATCCCGGGTCTGAGCGTGGTCATCGCCCGTGATGGCAACATCATTCACGAGTCGCACCTGGGGTTTGCCAACGTCGAATTGCGGGCACCGGTCACAAGGCACACCACATTCGCGATCGCTTCGATGTCCAAGATCTACACCGCCGCAGCGGTTCATCTGTTGGCCGAGAGAGGAACGATCTCGCTGGAAGACAGCATCCGCAAGTACCTTCCCGATGCCCCGGAGCCGTGGCAGGAGATCACGCTTCAGCATTTGATCAATCATCAGTCCGGCCTTGCAGACGATTGGACGTTCTACAATGACTGGGAAAATACCCAAAAGAGCATCCTTGCCACGGCTGTTTCGAATGACGAACTGCTGAGCGGGTTTTACAAGCGACCTCTGCTTTTTGAGCCGGGAACCGACCTCAGGTACCAGGGCGGAACTTACGTCCTGGGGCTGGTCATCGAGAAGGTCACCGGCCTTTCCTACCCGGAGTTCATGCAGAAGAACATATTCGAGCCTTTGGGATTGGCCGAAACCCGCATAGAGGACCCTGAAGCGATCTTCCCAGATCGGGCTTCTGGGTATCTAATTGAGGGCGGCCGGCTAATAAACGGCTACACGCTTTCAAAAGTCACACTTGCGAGAGGAGATGTAGGGGTAAGGGCCTCGGCGCGCGATATTTTGAAGTTTTTGAACGGCCTCGATAAAGGGAAACTGCACAAGAATCCTTCTCGGATGCACGATCCCGGTCGACAGAAGAACGGGCAGATCACAACTCGGACCAACGGCGGCTGGTTCATTTCATTTCTCCGGGGCTGTGCGACGCGAGAGCACGGAGGGGTCTACAGGACAGGTTACGGATCGTCGATGTTCACCTTCGTCGATGACGGGCTAACGATAGTTCTTCTTACCAATCTTGCAGAGTTCTCAAAGTTCGAGATGATGCTGAAGCTCGCCTCTTTCTACAATCCGCTCTACTCACCAATAGGAACGCAGAAGTTTGCGGATAAGCCCGGGAACGACGTGAAATACTCTTCAGCCTTGAAAGCCCTGAGCGAAAGCCGCGTCGACCCGGAGTCGATGCACGAGAGATTCCCTATCGGAATGCAGAGGCATTTCGCGTCCAGTTTCAAGGACGCAGAAGAGGTGGAAGCGATCGGGCAGGTCTCATTCAAGGGGAAAGGCAGATCCGTATTCGGAGTCCCGATAGAAGAGATCGTTTTCGTCAGGTTCAATGAGACCCGGTATACCGCGATCTACCTTGCACCGAACGGGAAGGTGATCTTTGTTGAGATTCCTGAAAATTTTAAGGGCGCGTCCTGACCGGTCTTCACGCCTAATCCTGATTCTCAAACGCCCCGTCATACGCTGACTGTCCTCCGACGATCGGCAGGTACAGTTTGGTAGCGTCAACATCAACCATCAGCACGGTGCCCGGGTCGGGATGAAGCGTGAAATCCCGGTCGCTTGAGAAGATCATCAATCCGATCCTCTGTCCCGGTTTGATCACCTGGTCGTCCGGCTGAAGAGTAAAGGTCATCTCGTAAAAGCGATCCGGCGCAAGCGGCTCGCTTTCGGTCAGTGAGCGGTAGTTCTGTGGGTCAGCCCAACCGCGAGTGATGATGTTGTCCGTGATCTTCGACCTGCGTCCCTCCGTCCAGGGAAGAGATACAAGCCAGACCGATAGATTTGCAGCAGGCTTGCTGCTAGAAAGCCGGATTTTGATCCTGGCGATCCCCGAAATGTGGACCGGCTTTGAAAGGATCGGAGTGACATACATCAAACGATGGTTCGTGAACTCTGCCTGTGCGAGAGCGTCTCCGCTGAAAGAGAAGTTATCCACCAGTTTCTCAGTTCCCTGCTTTGGCAATGCAATGCTTGAAAGACCGCCGCTTTCCGGTGAACCTTTCGAAAGATGAAGGACAACATCCTGTGCTTCCGGATGAGGATAGTCCGGATAGGAGGTCGGATTCGACATCTCGTCGTCCTCTCGAACGATCCAGGACTTCGGATCATTCTCAACACCGTTGTTGATTCCGTGAAGATACCGCGTGAACCAGCGGTTCATCAGCTTCATTGGCGGAGGCCCTCCGTGTCCGCCCTGATGATAGAAGATCTGCACGGGAACACCCTTCTTCCGGGCCTCCTCGTAGATCCTGTAGCTGTGTTCCGGCATCACGTTCCAGTCATTGAACCCGTGCGACATTAGAAGAGCCGCCTTGAACGGCTTCATATCGTTCAGATAATCACGGCCCGCCCAGAAGTCGTTGTAGTCACCCGTGATCCGGTCCATATTGGCTACAAGCTCGTTGTCCCGCACGACTTGATTGTTCCTGGCACGCTTGGATTCGTCTCCGCTATGTATGAAGTCGTAAAGCACGTCTACATCCTCGCCAGGGTATCCGCCGGGATTCCGCACAAGGCCGTGCGAGCGATAGTAGTGGTAATAAGAAGTATTCGGTGCGATAGGAATGATCGCTTCAAGTCCCTTCACTCCTGTCGTAGCAGCAGCCACCGGAAGCGTTCCGTTGTAAGAAGTTCCTGTCATTCCGATCTTTCCGGTAGACCAGGAGGCCATCACCTTTTCGGTTCCTGTCCGCTCCTTGTATCCGTTGTCCTTTCCTGCCAGCCATTCGACAACCGCTTTCGGAGCAAGTGACTCATTGTCGCCTCCGACAGTAGGCGATCCGTCGGAAAGACCGGTGCCAGGCGACGAGGAATGCACGACGATGTAGCCTCTAGGGATCCACGTCTTTTCCTGCGATGTCGATATGATCGGCCTTTCTCCGCGCCTTGTGACTTCGGGATGAACTCTCGGTTCAGGTGCAGGCTCTCCGAGGTTATGCCTGATATTCCAGAACAATCCCGGCACAAAACCTGCGGTTCCTGAATAATAGGGACTTGTTTCGTAAACAACGGGCAACTTAAGACCTTCGGTCTCGGTCTGTCTCGGCCTCGTCACACTGACGTGCATCCGATCCATCCGCCCGTCTCCGTCGGTGTCGAATTCCGTTTCAACCCAAAGGTCCTCGCGGATCCAGGATTCCGGATCGGAGAACGCATCAACGATCTGAGCTTCGCCGTCCTTGAATACGGGACCGGTCTGCTGGGCATATGCGGGAACAAGAAGAAGTGTTGCGACAAGAAGGAACCTGAGAGTTTTCATAGCGGGATATTTATAACACAGGAGACAGAAGACAGCAGTCAGAAGTCAGAAGTCAGAAGTCAGAAGTCAGAAGTCAGAAGTCAGAAGTCAG